>Ga0209537_1000535_pt1 | contig 46457 bp, 48 predicted proteins | sample BioPla4DNA1_FD_187698 | JGI IMG/M metagenome (GOLD analysis project Ga0209537, IMG submission 187698) | Biogas fermentation microbial communities from Germany - Plant 4 DNA1 (SPAdes) (version 2) | ecosystem: Engineered > Bioreactor > Anaerobic > Digestate | place: Bielefeld, North... | reverse complement strand
CAAATTTATCTTCAAGTATACTTTTAATAGTTATCTTACTCATAGAAATAATCACCCAATTTAATACTCCTATAGGTAATTTATCGAACTTATCCACAATTTCTTAAATATATAATTTCCTATAGAGAAATAAATACGACGCATGAAGCGCCGTAAGTATTAAATAATAATTCTATGAAAAAATTAAACAGTAATCAAAAACAGTATGTCTAATCTAATGTATTTTATTTCACTTAGTTTTCTCCAATCAAAATAGAAAAATCAAGAGTTTAATATATCAAACCCTTGATTTTAATAAAGCTCCCAAGGGGATTCGAACCCCTGGCCTACTGATTACGAATCAGTTGCGCTACCAGCTGCGCCATGGAAGCAAATAAATACTTTTATTTACTTGTTCAGCTTAATTATCTATTTTTAGCTTTCTCAAAAACTCTTTTTTTATTATATCCCCAAAACTTAGCAATATCAAGACCTTAGACATAAAATTGATCGTGGCCTTACAAATCATCTATATTATAAAACCATGTCATCATACCCTAGCTTATTAATTTCCTTAAATTTATAATTGATAAAATATATTCGAGGTCCTAATAATATCTTTACAACTTTTTATACTTTTAGCCATAAATCTTTTAAATATTAACATAAAATTTAAACAAAGAAATCTAAAATACAAAAATCTACAACCAATAACACATTGATGAAAAACAGAGTCGAAAAAAATCAAAATTTCATTTATAGTTTATGTCATAATATTACATTTTTTGTATTGATGTTGTGTTATTCTTACTAGGACAAGCTTGTTTATAGATAATTACGTAATTATTAATCATTTTTCATAATTTATTAAAAATCAAAGGGTCTAAAAGAGATGGATAAATTAACGTTCTGGGGCATCGTAAGTGGTAGATGTGATTTCAGATAATATTTAGCTGATTTACATAGTTAGAAGATAATATTTATTATTATCTTCTAACTTATAAGTATATTATCTATTATTTAAGAATAGTTAGAATTGAGGTTTTATTATGAAACAATTAATTATCATTGAATTTAAAAATTGCATAAGAAGCAAAAAATTTCAGATGACATTTTCCGTTATGTATTTATTGAGTTTGATATCATTTTTTATAAATTGTGAAAGATATTATGGATATCATCTTAGTTCTGTTAGATCTGCACATCAAGTGGATATTATTCGAAGCCTAGCATCTAGAACAATAATAGATCTTTTAATTATAGCACTCCCTTTAGTAGCCTTTATGATAAATTCAGATTCCTTTTTTAGAGATTATAATACTGGGGTATATAAAAATATTATTACAAGAGTTAATAAAAAGAGTTATCTTTTAGCAAAGGTATTAGTGACCTTTATTCTTACATTTATCACATTTTTTTTAACGCTAACACTTAATGAATTGTTAACACTTATTGCATTTCCCTTAAAAGGGTATGATAATAATTCTGCTTATCCAAGTTATGACATAGGTTACTCAAACTATACCAGTACTGATTTTCTTGATTTAACTAGATTAAACAGTCCTTATTTGTATAATATAGCGCATATTGTAATCATAAGTTTAATTGCAGCTCTATTTGCAGTTTTAATTCTGAGTTTATCTTTTTTAATGAAAGCAAAAATATTGCAAATTGTTTTAGGGGTATTTGGTTTTTACACTTTATCAGATATTATTTTCTTTGTTCTCAAGGTTGAAAAGTTTAGTGTAAAAAATTATTTATACGATAGCAAAACAGGAACCCCTAATTGCTTGTTTGGATGGATTCTTATTTTAGCACTATTACCTATTATTTTATATATAATTGCAAAAAAAGATGAAATAGATATCTAGAAATATAAGGAGACAATTATGGAATTATATAATAAAATATTTAAGCAAAAACGAATACTTTATTCATTTATTACATTATGTATTTTTTTTATCTTATTTTCAATTTATGCATTAGGAAAGCCAAATATTGATTATTTAACTATCTATAATGCATGTTTTTCAAGCTATTGCTTATTATTGGTAATTATACCCTTCCTATTATATATAAATAGTTGTGTATTTAAGCTTATGTATAAGTACAAGGTTATACTAAGGTATAGCCACATTTATAAATGGTGGAATAGAGTAAAAGAGAGTTCTGCTCTTATATGTGCTTTGTACACAATAGTTACAAATATAATAATTATACCTATATCTTTCATTAGAGCAGAATCAAAAAATCAAGTCACCATTGATACTCTAGTATTTTTTCTAATATGCACAATTTCTCAATTTATGTTTTATCTTACGGCTTCTAGAATATATAATATAATTTCATATCTTTTAGGAAATATGTTTCTTAGTTTTGTATCAACTATATCAATACTACTTTTATACAATCAATTATGCTCATTATTTCACTTAAACGCTTTTAAAATTGATACCTATATTTCCATTCCGTTAAGAAATAATTACATTGAATATTATCCTAATATATTGTGTATATTGGGAACTTTTTTGCTAATTAAAACAATAGATTTGCTAGCTACTTATATGTTAGAAACTAAGGAGATTTACTAAAATGAATAATATATTCAAAAAAACATTTAATTTTAATATTAAGTGGTCTAAATATATTATAATTGGCCTTTGTATCAATTTTATATCGTTTATATTTGTATCCTTACCCCTAATGAATATATCAAATAAAGATATGAGCTTAATATTTCTATATCAATACGGTGATCTTAAAATAGATAGTAGTTACTACATTATAAATATATCACTTTACTCATTAAATCATATTCTCTTACTTTTTGCTTTAGGCAGCGAAACAAGGAAAGATATGTCTAAATTAGGAACATATATTTTTACAAGAACTGATAAAAGAAGTATATGGCTACTTAGTAAGTACGCTAGATTATTTATTTATATATTCACTTATTATCTATTTCAATTTTTTATTTCATTCCTTTTAGCTATAATATTTAAATTCAAAATAATAGATTCCATATATCTAATTAAAATTATAATAATTGAGATGGTTCTTGTTAGTTTATCTACTTATTTAATCATAATTATATGTAATACCTTGTCTTTAATCTTGGATGATATTAGTTCTATTGTTATTGTACTATTAACTGAGTACATAAATTTATTTCTATGTCATCTTATTTATTCTAATAACTTGAATACAAGTCCAATAAAATATATGCCCTTTGTTCAATCAATATTTACTTGGCATGATTCTGTTATAAATATAAGTAGCTACTCATACTTTTCTACTTATGTAGTTAGCGGTTTTAATTTTACTTTTTCGTTTATATATTTAGTTATTTTAATATTTCTAGTTATTATACTTAGTAAAAAAATTATAAATAAAATGGACATTTGTTAAGGAGGAAAAAATGAGTTATATTACTATTACCAACTTAAGCAAAAAAATAAAAAATAAGGACATATTAATTGATATAAATTTGAATCTAGATAAAGGAAATATCTATGGTTTTTTAGGAAGAAATGGTTCTGGAAAAACCATGTTATTTAGATCTATTTGTGGACTAATCAGACCAACTTCCGGTGAAATAATTGTAGATAATAAGCATTTAAACGAAGATTATTCATTTCCTGAAAGCTTAGGAGTTTTAATTGAAGCTCCAGGATTTTGGAATGAATATACTGGTTATGAAAATTTAAAGATATTAGCTTCAATAAAGAATAAAATTTCTAGATCTGAAATTGAAGAAGCAATGGAAAGGGTTGGACTATCTCCAAAAGATGATAGAATATATAAAAAATACTCACTAGGAATGAAGCAAAAATTAGGAATTGCCCAAGCTATAATGGAAAAACCAGATTTAATAATTTTAGATGAACCAACAAATTCTTTGGACGAAGAATCTGTAAGTATGGTTAGAAATATATTGTTAGAAGAGAAAAAGAGAGGAGCAACAATATTAATTGCAAGCCATAACAAAGAAGATATCAGTATGTTAGCTGATGAAGTATACAAAATAGATAATGGTAGAATTGTTAGCAGGAGTTGATTTAATTGAAATTAAGTAGAGGAAGAATTATTATATTTTCATTATCAATATTGACCTTTATAGCAATAATTGTAGGAATAGCAACAAGAAGTTCATATATCAATGACATAGATATTAGTTTACTGTCATCAAACTCAGAAAAACTCTATGTGGGAATTGAAGATATACAAGATAAGTATTTCACTACAGATATAATAACCCTTGACGATTTATTAGAAAACTCTGACTATGTAGTTAAAATTAAAAGAACAAATGAAATACAAATAATGGAGAGATGTTTGTTAACTAAGTGTGAGGTAAAAAAAGTTTATAAAACTAAAGATACTGACAAAATTCATGATTATATATATATATATGAACCGGCAACTTTTTCAGTACAATATAATTTATTTATGACTACTGGAGGGTATAATTTTATGAATAGTCAGCATGAATATATTGTGTTTCTAAAAGACTTAAAAATACCTGATGGATATAAAGCTAGTACTATTGAGGAAAATAGTTTTATGTTCACAAATCCGCAGTTATCTTTGTTTAATTGTAGCCAAAAAAATACTACTATATTAATTGATGAATCAAAATATAGAGAAGGTTCAATAACATATAACATGATTAAGGATTATGATATAGTGTTTATATATGAAGAAGAAAAGCAAATTTATGATAAAATTAGAGAACAAGTTATATCTAGATATAATAGCCTGTGAAAAAATTTAAAACCTGAAATCCTTGTTCCTGGTCATGGTCCTGTGCTATATGGAGAAGAAATATATAAAGAGATAAAAAGACATAGAATCTTGATATTGAAAAGGCTAGAGCAATAGCTTACCGAAAATTAAGGGAAGGTATCATAAGATATCCTTCCCTTAATTAATTTTAAACCAATCCTTCAATCAACACCGCTCTAGCTGGTGCTCCCTCTGCACCCTTTATCTTCAAAGGTAGGGCACAAAGTAGGTATTTGCCTGGCTCAATGTCTCTTAAATATAAGCCTTCTAGCACTGTAATGTCATTGCCTAAAAGAGCCTTATGGGTTTCATAGCCCGGCTGGCTTCTTTCCACTCCAAGGGCGTCTATACCTACACCTTTTATTTTCTTATCTCTAAGATATTCCGCTGCGGATTTTTCTATAAAGACGAAGTTACTATCAAATTCCTCTGAGAAGGAATTTCTAGTTTTGAATATAACAAAGTCTCCCTCTCCAAAGTCTAAAGCTTCTATATCTGCCTTAGTTATTTGGCTTTCCAGGTTTGTTAAATCAAAAACCTTGCAGGGAGTTATACAGTTATATAAATCTATATTTTCTATGGTATCTCCACCTGCTACCATGTGAAGTGGTGCGTCAAAATGGGTTCCTGTATGTATATCTAGATACACCCTACTTTCATGGTGATTTCCTGTTTGGTGATTTGAAACCTCCTGAAGCCTTGGTTTTTTATCCTCTTTATTTTTATATACCGGCATATCTTTGTGTATGAGCATAGTAATGTCATGAATTTTCATATTTGCCTCTCCTTTAAAAAAGTATAGTTCTGGTAAAGAACAGGGAAGTTTACCTATATTGATATAGGCTTGCTTATAATTAAACAAGCCACCACTGTCTTCCATCCTTTCTTAAAAGTTCATGAACGGCATCTGGTCCCCAGCTTCCAGCCTTATAGTTTGGAAAATCAGCTTCTTGCTTTCTCCAAATACGGATTATATCGTCCACGTACTTCCAAGAAAACTCTACTTCATCCCATCTAGTAAATAGGGTAGTATCTCCTTTGATAACATCAGAAATCAATCTTTCATAAGCTTCTGGAGTGTTGCTTCCAAAATTGCAGTTCTGACAAAAGTCCATTTGTACAGGCACTATTTCATTGCCAGCACCGGGTTTTTTAGCGTTAAATTGGAACATTACACCTTCCCTAGGTTGAACCCTAATTACTAAAAGATTAGGCTGTAGATCCGTTTCCTTTGTATAAAGAATTTTAGGTAAAGACTTAAATTGTACTACTATTTCTGTAGTTTTCTCTGCCATTCTCTTACCAGATCTTATATAGAAAGGCACTCCAGCCCACCTATAGTTTTCAATATAAAGCTTCATAGCTACAAAAGTTTCTGTTTGAGAATTAGGATCAACCCTATCCTCTTCCCTATAGGCCTTTACCTTATGGGATCCTATTACTCCACTATCATACTGGCCTCGTACCATGTTGTTATTTACAAAGTCCTCTGTTACTGGCTGCAGTGATCTTAGCACCTTTACCTTTTCATCTCTTATACTTTCTGTATCTAAATTAACCGGTGGTTCCATAGCTGTTAAAGTTAAGAGCTGGAACATATGATTTTGTATCATATCTTTGAGAGCACCGGAATTTTCATAGTAGCCTCCTCTTCCTTCTACCCCTACCGTTTCCGTAGAGGATATTTGGATGTTATCTATATATTTATTATTCCAAAGGTGTTCAAAAAGAGAATTAGCAAATCTTATAACCATTATATTTTGTATCATTTCTTTACCTAGATAATGATCTATTCTATAAGTATTTTCCTCTTTGAATACCCTTGTAATTTCATTATTTAAATAGGTTGCAGATTCTAAATCCTTGCCAAAGGGCTTTTCTATTACTATCCTTCTAATGCAATTATCGCATAGGGCAAGGTCATGTACTTCTAGTTTATCTACTATGACCTCAAAGTACTCTGGAGACACTGCTAAGTAATATATCCTGTTTCCGGCGGTATTATATTTGATGTCTAATCCAGAAAGTACTTCTTTTAATCGTAAGTAGCCTTCATCCTCATTAAAGTTAAGTCTTACATAGTACAACTTACTTTTCATATCTTCCCAGATTTCATCCTTAATAGGGAACCTACTATAATTTCTTATGGATTCCTTTACCTGATTTCTATATTCCTCTTCGCTAAAATCTCTTCTTCCTACAGCCACTACAGCAAAATTATCAGGCAAATTTTTCTCATATAGCAGATTGTATATGGATGGCATTAACTTTCTGTGGGTTAGGTCTCCGGTACCACCGAAAATGACCATTATACCCGGAAATTCTATCTTATGTTGCATAGACACCTTTCCTTTCTATACTGTTTCAAAGAAATATTATTCTGTCTTCTTTGCTACAGCATGGCCTCCAAACTCATTTCTAAGGGCTGCAACCACCTTACCGGTAAAGGTATCCTCCTGTTCAGACCTGTATCTCATCATTAAAGATTCTGTAATTACTGGTGCTGGAACCTTTAATTCTAAGGCTTCTTGTACTGTCCACAAACCTTCACCGGAAGAATACATTATTCCCCTTATACTATCTAGCTTGCTATCTTTACTAAAGGCACTTTGAGCAAGCTCCATAAGCCATCCTCTTATAACGGAACCGTTATTCCAAACCTTTGCTACCTTTTCTAAATCTAAATCAAAAGGACCCTTTTCAAGAATTTCAAAACCTTCTCCTATAGCCTGCATCATTCCGTATTCTACGCCGTTGTGTACCATTTTCACATAATGTCCAGAACCAGGCTTACCACAATGTAAATATCCATTTTCCACACTAATATCCTTTAATAAGTCTTCTATGATAGCAATAACATCATCATCTGCTCCCACCATTGTACAAGCACCATATCTAGCGCCATTGATACCGCCACTAGTTCCTACGTCTGCAAAGGCTATTCCTCTTTCCTTTAGGTAATGATATCTTCTTAAAGTATCCTTATAATTAGAATTTCCTCCATCAATTATAATGTCATTCATATCTAGTAAAGGTACAAGCCTTTCTATCATGTCATCTACCGCCTGACCTGCTGGTATCATAAGCCATATAACTCTTCTTCTAGATAACTTTTGTGTAAGTTCCTCTAAGCTGTATGCACCTGTAAGTCCCTCTGCCTCCGCTTCCTTAACCTTGCTTAAGGTTCTATTATAAACTATAGGATTATGTCCATGATCCCTCATATTCAAGGCTAAATTATAGCCCATTCTCCCTAATCCAATTAAACCTATTTCCATGCTTATCGCCTCCAATAATTTTTTACTAAGTATTATTTTGTGCTTAATCAATCTTTATTATTATATTCATCGATATAGTATATATAATATTATAAAATTAAATATTAACTAATAATTATTATCTTTATTTTGCACTTATATTCCAAGACTGTCAATATAAAATTTATAATAGTATGTATAACTAAAAAAATTTTGATTAAAATACATTTTGTAAATTTATCTTTCTAAAACTTAAGCTTTCTTATTATAAATTCATTTTTCTTACCTTGACTTTCTTTGACCTTTCTATTATTATAAAGTCAAAGAAGGTCAAAATAATATTTTAATAAAGGAGTGGTCAATATGTTTGAAATGATTCCTTTCAAAAGAAATGGATTGACAAGAAGAGGAGGCGAAGATTACTTTAACAACTTCTTTAATAGTTTCTTCAACAACGACTTTTTTGCTCCTACCCTATTCACAGAAGGCTCCTTCAATGTAGATATGAGAGAAACTGAGGATAGCTATATAATCGAAGCTGATCTACCCGGTGTTCCAAAGGAAGCTATAACCGTAGAATATGAAAATAATTACCTAACTATATCCGCAAAAAGAGAAGATACTATAGAAGATAAAAAGGATAACTATCTAAGAAGAGAACGCCATTACGGGGAATTTAAAAGAAGCTTCTATGTAGATAATATAGATGAAAACCAAATTAAAGCTAGCTTTAAGGATGGTGTACTAAAAATTAATCTTCAAAAATTAAATAAAGGTTTTGAAAAGAGAAAGAAGATTGATATACAATAATTCATCAATTAGCATTTATGGATGCTTCTCCTCAGTTAAATTCTGAGGGGAAGCTTAATTTTTATTTAATTAAATTAAGTATCTCATATTTCCGTGGAAATAAAGAATTATATTCAGCAAGATATTAAAAATAATTGAATATTAACCAAAAAATAATTAATATATAAATAAATATAGATTCTGATGAGAGGAGTTTTTTAATGTCTTTTATTCCCTTTGAAAGTGATTTTGGATTTAATATTTTTCACTCAATATCCCTATTCGAAATAATCTTCTCTATAATGTTTATTACTATATTAGGAATTATTATTTTTAATGCAGCAAAAGGTGTTAAACAATGGAATTATAATAATCATCAACCTATTCTAACAGTAGATGCAAGGATAGTTACAAAAAGGGCTGATGTATCAACTCATTATAATCATTCTGATAATCACATGCATCATCATTCCGACACTACTTATTTTATTACCTTTGAGGTAGAAAGTGGTAGCAGAATGGAATTTGTCGTTCATTCCTACGAATATGGAATGTTGGTTGAAGGGGATTTAGGAAAATTAACCTTTCAGGGAACAAGATTCCTAGGTTTTAAAAGGCAATTTTAACAAATAAGGCTGTTGCGCTATACTTTGCTACAACAGCCCTTTTTCTACTTAATTACTTTTCCTTGCTACTGTATTTCCATTAAGTTATCGGATACCCATCCACTTGTATCATATCCATTAACCATCCACTTTTTATTACTTTCATCATAAATCATATATAGGGTTAGTGTTTCCTTTGTATTATTATCCTCTCCACTATTATCTGTACCTTCAGTGTTTCCCGCTTCACTATTTTCTTTATTTTCCTTAGTATACTGTGCAGCCACTCTTACTTTAAATACATCCTTTTTTATTTCTTCATCATAGTATACCCATAAACCTTGTAAATCTACAGATATTCCTTTAAATTCAAAATTGCTAGCGTTACTATAAAAAAATTGATCATTAAAGATATTCTTGCAGCTTTCTGTAGCATTAACAAGTTTCTGAGAATCCTTATCATTTTTCGCTGCATAATAGGACTTAGTAAATTCCTTTATAGCTGGTGACGCACTTTTAAGGAAATCAGAATCCTTAATTATAAAATTCTCTATATATATTGTATATTCTTCAGTACTAAAATCCTTTGAACTTATCTTACCCCAGGAATAATTCTTTGAGAAAACTAAAACGCCTTTTCTACCAAAAGATAAAGGTCCTATTTTATTATCCTTTTTAGTGATTTCTTTATTAGTTTCAGTTCCATCTAAAGAATACTTAAGGTTATCTACTTCTGAATCTACTGTTATAAAATGAATATCAAAGTATCCTTTGTCTTTATATTTTCCCTTAATTAATTTGACTTTCTTTTCCAACACTACCAATTCGTTCTCATATTCATAAATATACTCCAATTTATAGGTTCTAGGTAAGAAAGGTCCTAACTTCTTAGCTGTATATTCTTTACCTGTTTTTCCTATAGACTCACCATCTAACTTGACTTCCACATTTTCAAAATTAGATTCAACCTCTAAATATTGTGGTTGAAGTTCTAGCATATACTTATTAAATACTAGCAAAGCTTTACCCTTATTTTTAACTTCAAAACCGCCATAATTTATACCATTTTCTAACTTGTTAAACAATGCTTTTTTAAACTCTTCATCTTTATTAATACAATCAATTAATGAAGCTGCATACTTTTCATCTATTTCTATATCCTCTTCAGAACAGTACAAATACTTAAGTAATTGCTTAGAATTTTTATTTTCTATTGCTTTCCTTATATTTGTTACAACCTTCTTTTCGCTAGTAATGCTTAAGCCAATTCCAAATACTAGGGATCCTAGTACTACAAGTGCAACAAGTAAAATTAATGCAATCTTTGTCCACTTTAACATAGTTTGCTTATCTTTATTTGAAGTAGCAATCTCATTATTTTGTGATTTTCCACTATCTTCACTTAAATCCTTATATGTACTAAATTCTGTTAACTCATTAACACCATTATTTGCATCATTTTTTTGTTCAGTAGTCTCAGCTATGTTCTGTGAATCCTGTACTACTTTTTCATTATCTAAGCACTGATTAATCTTTACGGAATCGTTATCATTTTGGACTAATTTTTTACCACATTTAGAGCAGAACTTATGTCCCTGCTGTAAAGGATGGCCACAATTTACACAGAACTTCATAAGCATTTTTCATCCCTTCTTTATACTACTCTAATAAATTATAACAACATTCAAAATCTTTTTCAAATGTTATAAAATTAATTTACATTTATAAAAATTAATAATTATTATTTTTCAATAAAGTAATTTATCAAGAAGGACTTTTCTCAACTTTGAAGAATATAATTATTGTATAATTTTTAACAGGAGGTAGATGTGCAATGAAATCATTAAAAGGAACAAAAACTGCAGAAAATCTAATGAAGGCTTTTGCTGGTGAGTGTCAAGCTAGAACTAGATATACTTACTATGCATCCGTTGCTAAGAAAGAAGGTTATGTTCAGATTTCAAATATTTTCACAGAAACAGCTGAAAACGAAAAGGAACATGCTAAGAGATTCTTTAAATTCCTTAACGAAGATATACCAGGTGAAATGGTTGAGATTAATGCTTCATTCCCAGTAGCTCTAGGCGATACTAAAGCTAATTTAGCTGCCGCTGCTAGTGGAGAAAATGAAGAATGGTCCGATCTTTATCCAGAATTTGCAAAGGTAGCAGATGAAGAAGGCTTCCCTGCTGTAGCTGTTGCATTCAGAAAAATTGCAGAAGTTGAAAAGCATCATGAAGAAAGATACAAAAAGCTATTAGAAAATCTTGAAAATGATAAGGTATTTAAGAAGGATTCTGTAGTTCAATGGAAGTGCAACAACTGTGGTTACATATTCACAGGAGAAGAAGCTCCTGAAAAATGTCCAGCTTGCTTACATCCAAAGTCATACTTTGAAGTTTTAGCAGATAATTTCTAAGAAAAACTTCTAGACAAGCTGTCACTATAATTACTATTAAAAGTTATAGATAATATAAAAGCAAGAATTAGTAGACTTTCTACCAATTCTTGCTTTTTCATTTTAATTAAATTTATTTATAGAATGTTTCTACTTTTGCTTTTTTAGGCAAGTATGCCTTTAGAATAGAAATAATCTTATCATAATCCTTCTTTTTAAAATAAAAGCTTTGCTCCATAAAAGAGCCAAATACCTCTACTTTTATATCCTCTGAGAAAGTTAATATAACCTTATTAATTTCACTCCATGGTAAAAGATTTTCATACTTATACATTGATGTAAAACCTTCTGCTGTAATTCCACTTTTAAACCATGAACTTATAAGTAAAAGAATTCCCAATACTCCTGTTAAATAATGAATCCAAGTTTTTGCATAAAAGCATATAATAAATATTAAAATACCTGTAGAAACCAAAAGAGCAATAATTTCTACATAGTTTTTTCTTGTTGGCACTATCAACCTCTTAATAGCTTTTAATTCCCTTAATATAATTATTAGGAAAAGAAGTGGAACAATAATATTGGCTATCCTCTTCCCAACTATTGAAAGTATTAATAAAATTCCAAGCCCTATTAATATATATTTAGATTTAATACCTTTTTTCATAAAGTGTCCCCTCCTTTCCACATTATTTATGAATTTAATATTACTCTTCTTGCTTTTTATTCTTGTATCCTTCTAAAATTGCACCAAAGAAAAAAGCAATTGAAGTACATAATACCGGAATAATCAATTTATTAGTGAAAATAGCTACAATTGATCATATTACAAATCCTATATCTGTTCCTGTAAAAATATATTTACCATCATATCTTTTTTTCATTTTAAAATTCTCCATGAATTTCACTATATTTTGATATTGCTAAATTAACTATTATATAGAAAGAGTAAACTCAATAACAGGTATAATCTCTTGTTGTTCCATATCTATATATTTTATTTTAACTGTATCTCCATCTCTAGCCAATACTACATCTGCATCAACATTTTTATTTACCATAAAGATCTTATCTGGTACTGTATCTAGCTTTAGATAGAATACCGAACTTCCATCCTCAACTGATTGATTTATTCTTACAAGTTTTCCTTCTACTGTTACCTCTTGAAGTTCAAGATCATTTCCAACTTTAACATCTGCTCCATTATTAACAGTTCCATCTGCTATAGCTTTTTTAAATGCTTCTAAAAGATCTAGTTTATTATCTGCTACTATGGAATACCTGCTCTTTGCAGTTACAAGACCAAGTTTTACAAAGGAACCATCAGTTTTATTTATTACCGGCACAATCCAAGTATCTATACCATAAATATTATAAAGTATAGGCTGTGCTGTAGCCCAGTTTGCTTTTTCTGCACCTAATAGCTTTTCTATAGAATTCATAGCTCCCTGTCCGTTTAGCAAGCTCGGTGTTTTATAGTAAATAGTTTCTCCTGTTCTAGTATTCATTAAGGTATAACCTGTCATAGTTGTTGAATCCGCATTAGTATTGGTATGGTCTGTAAAGAAATACATTTGACCATCGCTACCCACTACAGGAACTACTTGATTTGATTCAATGCTGAGTCCAGGAAGTTCTACACCGGAGTTCCAGTAGGTAGGTATTTGCACATCCTTTTTCCCTATAATAGAGTTTAAAAATCCATTTTTATACTTTCCGTAATAAATATTATACTGCTCTGCTATTTCAGTAGTATATATTTGATCCACCCAAGTAGGAACCTGATCCTTTGGATATTCCTTAATTTCACCTGTCTTTAAATTATATAAAACAACTCCCTCTGGCACCAGTCCTTTTCTACCATATTTATAACTTCCGTAAGTACCTACATAATAAGGTGTTAAATCGTCATCCAACTCTACATCCGCATTCATTAGTATAGAAGATGGTTTATATTCTCTTAGTTTTCTATATATGTTATGGTCCAATACAAGGGACTCACCATAGGAATGAGGTATTTCTATAAGCTTAGCATCTTCCAACCTTTCTGCAGATACATAGGCTATACCTGGTAGCTCCTTATTTAAAAAGGCTCTAAAACTGCTATCTATATCAATAGGTGCTACGTAATACGCTCCTTCTTTAGTTTGTGTAAGACTTAACTGACCTATTTCATAGAGGCTTGGATTTGGCAAGGAACCTATAAGGGTCTGCATTTGATAATAAGCAGTTTCCGGTGGAATTATAATTATGTTTTCTGTATTAATGCTAGGTGATTGCTCATTACTTTCTTTTACTCCAGCCATGTTATAAAGTTTTTTTGTTCCCCCATAAATTTGAGGCATTGAAGAATAGAAAACACTACCCAAAAATAATGCTGTAAAAACTATAGCAGGCCACTTCATTTTATATCCATGGCGGGTCACAAGAGTGTTACCCCTCATCTCTAGACCAGCTACAACTGTAAAAATTAACTGAAAGATGGCTATCCATTTTAAATTGCTTAGTACGAAAGATAAACTTCTATCTACATTTACTAGATAAAAGGCTATAAATGCATAAACAAAACCAAACACATATCTAACTATTTGCTCCCTAATACTTGCTTTCTTAAAATTAAAATTAAGAAAGACTAGAGGAAATAAAAAATACCACAATATAGACATAAACGCACTCCTTTTCAAAATTTATAAGTTATTCAATACCCTTTTATGTATTATATTATACATGTTTTTATGTGGAAATCAACACCTTTTTTTATTTATATAAGAAAATCCCCCTTAAAGTTTATAAAAACTCTAAGAGAGATTTCCTTAAAAATAAATTATTCACGATGATAATTATCTAAATCAGCAAATCTACTATACTGACCTAACCAAGCCAGCTTTATAGTACCAACAGGACCATTTCTTTGCTTAGCAATAATACATTCACCTATACCTTTATCTTCACTATCCTTATTGTAGTATTCATCTCTATAAAGGAACATTACAAGGTCAGCGTCCTGCTCAATAGAACCGGATTCTCTAAGGTCAGAAAGCATTGGTCTATGGTCTGCTCTCTGCTCAGGAGCACGAGATAGTTGTGAAAGTGCTATTACAGGGCACTGCATTTCCTTTGCTAAGGCCTTTATAGATCTAGATATCTCAGAAACCTCCTGCTGCCTACTTTCACTACCAGAGCCACCGGACATAAGTTGGAGATAGTCTATCATAATTAAATCTATGCCATGCTCCATCTTAATTCTTCTGCACTTAGATCTCATCTCCATAACAGTAAGTCCTGCAGTATCATCTATATACATCTTTGCTGAGGATAAAGGTCCTACAGCTCTTGCTATGTTTTCCCAATCCTTATCATCTAAGTCACCAGTTCTAAGCTTAAGCATATCTACACCAGCCTGGGAACATAAAAGCTTATAAGCTAGTTGTTCCTTAGACATTTCTAATGAAAATATAACTACGCTTTTTCCTTCTTTTAAGGCTGCATGCTCACATAAGTTAAGGGCAAAGGTAGTCTTACCCATAGATGGTCTTGCTGCCACCAGTATCATATCGCCCTTCTGAAACCCAGAGGTCTTAGCATCTAGATCCCTAAAGCCTGACGGTACTCCTGTAACCTGCCCCTTATTGTTAAAGAGCCTTTCAATCTCTACAAAGCCTCTTTCCAATATGCTATTTATAGGTTCAAAGTCACTAGTAGACCTCTTTTCGGCAATTTCAAATATTTTTTTCTCTGCTGTATCTAGTACCTTTTCCGCCTCATTTTGCCTATCATAACACTCCTCAATAATACTAGTAGAAGCTCTTATAAGTTTCCTAAGCATGGATTTTTCAGATACAATCTTTATATAAGATTGTAAATGAGCAGTAGTTGGTACAGAATCACTTATTTGAGTTATATAAGTAATTCCACCTGCTGCATCAAGCTTTTCAGTAGCTCTTAAATGTTCAATAAGAGTTACTAAATCTATAGGAATATCCTTTTGGAATAACTCCACAATAGCTGAAAAAATCACCTTATGAGAATCCCTATAGAAATCTTCACTATTTAAGACTTCCACTGCCTGAGCAATGGAAGTCTTATCTATAATCATTGAACCTAAAACAGATTGCTCTGCTTCTATATTTTGAGGAAGGCTTCTTAGTATGGTACCTGCTTGATTATTACTTTGAGCAGCATTACTTTGTTCTTTATTCTCCATACTTAATCTCCCCTATTTTAATTTCTAAAACACATATTTCATTAGCTCTTCAATATCAGAAACCGGCTTAACTTCTATATCTTCAATACCTATAGGCACTTCCTTATAGTTATCTTCTGGTACTAATACTAGCTTAATACCTTTTCTTCTAGCACCATATACCTTTTCGAAAATTCCTCCTACAGGCTTAATTTTACCCCTAAGAGAAATCTCACCGGTAATAGCTACATCCTGTCTTATTGGCTTATTTAATAAGGCACTTATAATACAAATAGTAATGGCAGCACCGGCAGAAGGACCATCAATTCTACCACCGCCTACTACATTAACGTGAATATCATAGTCGGTAATATCCTTGTCAGTAATTTTTCTTATAACAGAAGCAGCATTAAATACAGAATCCTTAGCCATAGTTCCTGCTGTATCATTAAATCTCACTTTGCCAGTACCTTTTTGTTTAGCTTCAAAGGCTGCTGCTTCAATCTCTATAGTGGATCCTATATAGCCTACAACTCCTAACCCATAAACATGACCAACTTCCTTACTGGATACATTATCTAGTTGTTCATAAGGAGTTAAACGGCTAATAGAAATAACTTCTTCCATATCTTTAAGAGTTATTTTTACATTTTCTTCTGAACTATTAACTCCATTATTAAGCACGTATCCATAAGCATCTGCAAGTATATTTACTGCCTTTCTACCTTCTATGGTATATCTGCTAATTAACTGTGCTATACCATCTTCTAATTCTATATTTAACTTTTTTGCAGCATTTAAAACAATCTTTTCAATATCTTTTGTTGAAAGAGGTTCAAAATATACTTCTGTACATCTTGATCTAAGGGCTGGGTTTATTTCTGAAGGTTCCCTAGTAGTAGCCCCTATTAATACAAAGTCTGCAGGAGCTCCCTTTTCAAAAAGATATTTTATATATTTTGGCGTATTCTCATCATCAGGATCGTAATATGAGGAAGAAAACTCTACTCTCTTATCTTCTAAAACCTTTAGTAACTTGTTTTGAAGTATACTATCAAGCTCTCCTATCTCATCAATAAACAACACTCCACCGTGAGCATCTGTAACCAAGCCCGGTTTTGGTTCTGGTATTCCTACATCCGCCAAATCTCGCTTACTTCCCTGGTAAATAGGGTCATGTACTGAACCTAATAAAGGATTTGTGATTTCTCTTGGATCCCATCTTAATGTTGTACCATCTACTTCAACAAACTTAGCATCCTTATCAAAAGGAGTGTATGCTAACTTTTTAGCCTCTTCCAGGGCCAATCTTGCCGCAGTAGTTTTACCAACCCCTGGAGGTCCATATAAAATAATATGCTGAGGATAGGGAGAAGCTAACTTGGAAATAAGAGCTTTTATAGCTCTTTCTTGTCCAACAATTTCATCAAAGCTTTCTGGTCTCAAAAGAGACTGTATATTTTTCGAAAGCTTTTTCGAATCTAAGACTTCTAAAGTAGCATACTTCTTTAATGTCCTTGCATTTTCTGGACCCTTTTGTTTTCTTATTATACCTAATCTTATTTCATCAACGTACTTATCCTGTCTATCCATTAAAGCCTGCTCTACTTGAGTTTCAATTTGGTTTTGTACATACCTTCTTGCAATAGCTTCGGATAGCCACTTGTTTATATCATTTAATATCACATGAACTTCTGCATCGGTAGGTACTGTTTCTGCCTTTCCCTTACCATCGCTAACAATTTTATTTAGAGCATATATTCTTTTATTTATATCTTGACTATTTACATACTTTTGAAGTTTATACTTAGTAATTCTAGCCTTTACCGCTCCTTGATCCAATACATTGTTAGCCACTTCATATAATACTTTAACCTGCGATTCTAAAGACATTCTATCCGTTATATCTAATTGGGACTCATATATGTCGAACTGTGATTTCAATCTGTTTCCTCCTCTTGTCTAATGCCTATTGCCCAGAAATAACGACCTTCATTTTTGTTGAAACTTCAGCATAAAGCTTAAGTTCCACATCGTATACCCCAGTTTGCTTTATTGTATCAACTACAACTTTTTTCTTATCTATATCAACACCATATTGCTTTTTAAGATTATCAGCTACATCTTTATTGGTAATAGCTCCAAAAAGTCGTCCGTTATCTCCACTCTTTACTGTAATTTTTATTTCTTTACCCTTTAATTTTTCAGCTAATGCTTGAGCTGCTTCTATCTCTTCTAGTTTCTTTTTTCTCTCATTTTCTTTTTTCTGGTTAATGATATGCAAGTTTTCAGGAGTAGCCTCTTGAGCTAATTTTTTTGGGAAAAGATAATTTCTTGCATATCCGTCAGATGCATTAACTACATCTCCTTTCTTCCCCATATTCTTTACGTCTTGCAATAATATAACTTTCATTACTTCTCACCTTCCATTAAGTTTTTTTCGATGGCTTCTTTCAACGCCTCTACAGCTTCTTCTATAGATATATTAGAAAGTTTTGTAGCTGCAATATTCATATGTCCACCACCACCTAATGCTTCCATTATTACTTGAACATTTACTTCCCCAAGAGATCTTCCACTGATATATATATCATCTTCTATTTTAACAAAAACAAAGGAAGCTTGAATACCTGTAATATTTAGCAGCTCATCTGCCGCCTGGGCTGCTAGTACAGTATCTTTTATATAAGGTGGACATACTGAAATTGCTATATTATTTTCAACTTTAGCAGACTTGATAATTTCTGCTCTTTTTATATAGGTATCTAAATCATCGGAAAAGAGTTTTTTTACATCTACAGTGTCAGCGCCGAGCCTTCTTAAAAAGGATGCAGCCTCAAAGGTTCTAACACCAGTTTTAAAGTAAAAGTTCTTTGTATCTACACAAATCCCTGCCAGTAGAGCCTCTGCTTCCAATTGCTTTAACTTAGGCTTCTCAACTATATACTGAATTATCTCTGTGATAAGCTCAGAGGTAGATGAAGCATAAGGTTCCATGTAGCTTAATATGGTGTTTTCAATATAGTCTGTAGATTTTCTATGATGGTCAATAATAACTATCTTCTGCATAGCCTTAACTAATTCCATATTTAGCACATATCCCTTATTATGAACATCTACTAATATCATTAAACTATTTACATCCATTTTTGACATACAGTCTTCCGAACTAATAAAAACTTCTTCATAGTCCGTTTCTTTTTTTAGTTTATCCAATAGTAATTTAACTCCAGTATAAGGAGGATCCATCACTATATAAGATTCTTGCTTAAAAGTTCTAATTATACTATTTAAACCTACTGCTGCACCTAGACAGTCTACATCAGGGTTTTTATGTCCCATTATAAAAACAGTGGTACTTTCATTTATTAAATCTCTTAAAGCATGGGCTATAACTCTAGCCCTAACTCTTGTTCTTTTCTCAACCTCTTTAGTTTTACCTCCGAAGAAGGATAATTTTTCCCCATTTTTTACAACAACTTGGTCGCCCCCCCTACCTAGGGCTAATTCCTTTGCAGAGCTAGCGTAATTATGGTTCTCAAAAGGTGTTTTTCCACCTCTTCCTACTCCTATGCTTAAAGTTACTGATAACTTGTTACCAAAATTTATTTCTCTAATCACATCTAATATATCAAATTTCTTATTAATTTCCTCATTCAAATATCTTTCCTGTACAGTAAGGACATATTTATTTGAAGAATACTTTCTAATAAGAGCATTCATACTTTGCCCATAATTATATATTGTCTTTTCTATTTCTGCTACCAACATGGGCCTTTGTGCTTCTTCTACAGTTTTTAAAATTTGATCTAAGTTATCTACTTCTATGAGCATAACGCTTTCTCTGTTATCATAAATCTCTTTAGCTTCAGTCATATCATAGAAATAAAAGAGAATTATATCCTCATTACTGGCTTTATTTTCTTCTATATGAACAAGGCTGGTATAAACATTATAGTACCTTTCCTTTATCTTTATATATTTGAAATGATTTTCCTTAGATCCTGTGATTTTTTTCAGATCTATTCCTTTAATTACATTAGTTATTAATTTCCCTAAGATCTCTTCTTGTTTAAAGACATCCTTCATTTTTTGATTGTACCAAACAATATTACCTTTAATGCCAGTTATAATTAAAGGAAAAGGAAGACTCATCAAAGTATTTCTTGTAGCAGTATCTAGCTTAAAAGAGAAATCCTCTATAAACCTCTTCCATTCATCTTTTTTTACCTTTAAGCTTTTAATGTTATAAATGATGAGTGCCGTAAAAATCACAAAGGATATTATGCCTTCAATCGTATGTTTATAGTAAAATAGTAAAGCTGTTAACAGTGCTATAATTACCATATATACCTTGTTGCTGGGGGAAAAATAATTGTTATTATCCATGAAAATCCGCCTTCCAAATATCAGTACAACTTTATCCTTTAAATCTTCTACCTTTAAATAATCTATTAGGATCTACTTTTCTAAAATCAAAAATCAAATCAGCAAGTCCTATATAAACAATAAAGATGCTTAATTGTGTAAATAAAATCACTAAAATTATAGTTATTGCTACACCTTTGTTTATATTAAACTTACTTTTTAAGAAGTAATATATCACAGCGGAGCCTACTACAATTAGAACACCCATTAATATATATATCGCTACATTGTAAATATAGGTTCCAATATCATAATTTTTAATTTGTAATATGCGTCCTATTGATAAAATTATTATAAGTAAGGCTCCTATTCTGTTATCTACATATACTTTATCAAAATCACCTATTTCAACAACTTCAATTTTTAACTTTTTCAATATGGATCTTGTTATGAAATAATAGATAAAACTCTGCATAATACTAAACATTATAGCGCCTATTGTTACTAAAGATAAAATTGATAGTAAAGAAACATTATTAATCCATTCCCTAAGTATATCTATTTCTTTACCTGCGGATTGATTGCCAAGCATACTAATATAAGCATCTAAACTTTCATTAAAAGTTGTTTTTATATATTCAGTTATATTAGATATACTGACTTTATCAATGAATAATAAGGAATATATAACAGAGATAATGTAAGTTACTAAACCAGCAAGAGATGTTAAAATTAAGCTCCTTGAGACTTTTAGCTTTCTTTTAAAACTATAGCCTAAGATTAGTCCTATAATTGGAAATAAAATAAAGAAATTCAAAGCACTTTGAAAACCTAAAGTTGCCCCTATTACTATGGCACTTACAATAGAAGCAATAAAGGACAATTTAAAATCATGTCTTATGTACAATATAGCTATTGGTACAGGCAATGTAAAATATCCTATTGCTCCTAGTACTGGTACAAAGGCAACAAAGAATGATAGTACAACTGTAATAGCTACTAATAAACCCGCCTCAACTAGAGATTTTGTTTCTATTTTAGAATACATTTTTTTCCTCCATATAATCGTTAGCTCATATTAAGAAATTCCTCTTCTATCCTCCAAATGATTTTTAAGTTTACTTAGGCTTCGTCCTTGCTTCTCAACCATGTCTTCTTCTATTATACCCACTTTTAATTTTTTTTGTATATTTTCATCAATTGAAGTGTAAGAATATCCTAATCTCTCAGCTAAAACATATAAAATTATTATTGCCCCGGAAATACAATCTTGCACAGCCTCTTGAGCTACATTGCTTCCCTTAGTAAGTAGCCTATAAAACTCTGCAATAACCCCCAGCAATTGTGCTTTTAAATCCTCAATTATTTTGATATCAGACATTATGTTAAAATCTTCTCTTTTCAAAGCCTTCCCCCCTTAAACCTATATATCTATTTTAAGGATTTTTTATGTATTATGCAACCAAAGCTTGTAAATTTAAATAGAAATAAAAGCTGCTGAATATTGGTCAGCAGCTTCTTATAATTTACTCAGTTGTAAATGGCAATAAAGCTATGTTTCTTGCTCTCTTTATAGCTTCAGTTAACTGTCTCTGATGTTTTGCGCAGTTTCCAGAAATTCTTCTTGGAAGAATCTTACCTCTTTCAGTAACATATTTTCTTATTTTATTTATATCTTTATAATCAATATGTTCAGCCTTATCTACGCAGAAAGCACATACTTTTTTCTTGCCTCTTTTAACTCTAGATCCGCTCTTCTTCACAGCAGCATCCTTCTTTTCGTTACTCATGCTTTTCCCTCCTTACTTTTAGAATGGGATATCTCCATCATCCACTGGAGTCATATCCATATCAAATGAGTCGGAACCAAAATCTCCGCCTGCACCGAATTCAGAATTATTGTTATTTCTGCTAACTCCTCCGTTATTGTTTCCCCATTCAAGGAACTGAACTTCTTCAGCAATAACTTCGGTAACATAACGTCTAGTGCCATCTTTAGCCTCATAGCTTCTAGTCTGAATTCTACCGCTAACTCCCATAAGTCGTCCCTTACTCATATAGTTTGCAGTTGATTCAGCAGGTTTTCCCCATATTACTACTGGAATAAAATCAGCTTCACGCTGTCCATCCTTATTTGGAAACCTTCTATCTACAGCTAAAGTAACGGTGGCCACGGCATTTCCAGTACCTGGAGCAAATCTTAACTCCGGATCTTTTGTCAATCTACCGATTAAAACAACTTTGTTCATCTACGGCACCACCTTATTTTTCATCCTTAACAATTATATGTCTGATAACACTGTCAGTAATTCTGAAAACTCTGTCTAACTCCTTTGGTAATTCAGGATTAGCACTGAAATTTATTAATGTATAGTAGCCTTCGTTAACTTTGCTTATTTCATAAGCAAGCTTTCTCTTGCCCCAGAAATCAACATTGTCAACTGTGCCTCCAGCATTTTCTATTACACCCTTGAACTTTTCGATGCTAGCTTTTACGCTCTCCTCGTCCATTGATGGGTGTAATATGAATATAGTTTCATACTTTCTCATCAATTTCACCTCCTCCCTCCGGACTAACGGCTGCAGTATAAAAACCACAGCAGGGACTACAAGAATTCATTATATCACTACGCTTCTTAATTTTCAAGACTTTTGTTTACATACCAATTTACTTTTCTCCTTCTGCATTACTTTGAATAATCTTTTTTACGTCCTTAGTAAATTCTCTTCTCGTCATCATAATAATTCTTCCACATCCGCAACACTTAGCTTTTATATCAGCACCTAAACGTATTACTTCCCAATTACTACTACCACATGGATGCTTTTTCTTTAATTCAACTATGTCACCTAAGTTAAAGACCTTTTCCATCTTAAGACTCCTTTCCTGTAGTATTATTTCCTGTAGTATTATTAAGTACCTTTGTTACCGGATAAGCAATCTCTATTCCAGCCTCATCTAAAGTTTTCTTAACAAAAGCTCTTAATTCATTCTCGCAAGACCATTGCTTCATAGCTTTTGCCTTTCCTACTATCTTAATAGTAACTCCACTATCTTTTAATGCACTTACTCCTGACACATCTGGACCACTTACTACATTGTCATTTATCTTGCTAAATTCATTACAAGCTTCCCTCAAAACATCCATAGCCTTATAAGCATCTTCCTCATAAGCTATGTCCACTTCAACAACAAATCTCATATCACCTCTAGAATGATTTGTTACAGTAGTAATAGAACCGTTGGGGAATATATGTAAATCTCCACTAAAGTCTCTAATCTTAGTTATTCTTAACTCTATACTTTCAACCACCCCACTCTTGCCTTCAATGGTTATATAATCACCTACAGAATACTGTTCCTCAAATAAAATAAAGAATCCATTGATAACGTCTTTAATAAGGCTTTGTGCTCCTAAACCTAAGGCTACACCCCCTATACCTGCAAAAGTTAAGGTTATATTATTAAAGAAGATACTAAAAATAGTTGTAAATCCCAAAAAATAAACGACATACTTTAATATGCTTTTTAGTATAGCCCCTATGGTGTTAGCTTTCTTTGGATCTAAAGTAAACTTTGATTTTTTTTGCTTTTCTACCGCTTTCTCTATGATTTTATTCCCAACTTTTATAGCAACATACATACAAAGAGTTACAATAATTACTCTCAATATATGACTAATAAATTTGTTAATCTGTTCGTTTGTTATATTGATTTTTCCAAGATTTATATCCCCTAAAAGGTTTAAAGAAAAATTTAAGACATCCTTCAAGTTGAACACCTCCATTATAAGACTTGTAGGTACTCATTATCTACTTTCTTGTAATAAGCCTTATAACTTATCTCTCCACTAGAAAGTATATCTTTAACCTCTTCTCCCTGATCTGCTTGCACTACAATACTAATACCACAACTCTTAGTTATAAAAGTTGGTGTGGACATAATAGCAATATTAATTCCTCTTTTCTTTAAATCTGCTTCAGCCTTCATAGCAGTACTGTTGTTTTCAAAGATTATTAAGTAAAATTGTATCAACGGTCTCTTCCTCTCTATCATTTTAGGTATGCAAGTTAAAAATCTACACCTACTAATTTTTACTGACTATATTTTATAGTATAACTCATTTTTTATTTGCTGTGAATAACTTATAAATCCATGGCTGAGCTATTCTTTATTGTTTACAAACTGTATAAATCTTAATAATAGACATAAAAATCTAAAACATTTATAATTATTATATAAATAATTGTAAATAACTTAGTTTACATAATATGAGGAGGTTTATATGGAAAAAACATTTGAAAAACTGGATAAAATTTTTTTATTTTTCGTTATTTACACCGTAGTGTTTCTAGTTTTCTTTAAAACTTTATCCTATACATTACCTTTTGTACTAGCTTTCCTATTTGCATTTTTTCTTAGACGACCGACGAGATTTTTAATGCGCAAATTTAAATTTAGTGGATCTCTATCTTCTCTTATAACTTCGGTTATTTTTTATACCATATTATTTCTAGCACTAACATTATTAGTTGCATCTATAATTTCTGAAATATCAGCCTTAACAGTAAAATTAACAAAATATATTAGTATTCAGAATATTTCTTTTGAAAAAACCTTTGAAGAGCTACAAAAACATTATAGTAACTTGCATCCAAGTATTACTGATGCTATAGAAAGTAACCTATCAAATATAACTACTAAGTTAGGAGACTTAGTAAAGCAATTACTAAACTGGGTTATTAGTTTTATAAGCTCTCTTGTTACATCAATACCTTACTTAGCTATGTTATTTATTTTTACACTAACTTCTACTTACTTTTTTACAAAGGATATTTCAAGTTCACATAACAGCCAAATAGTTACTAATCATTTTAATAAAAACTCCACAAGAATACTATATATTTTCAATGAGACAAAAAAAATGATTTTTAACTATTTAAAATCCTATTTAATAGTAATTGGTATAACCTTTTTAGTTACACTAATAGGATTTTTGATATTCGGTGTTGACTATGCTTTTATTCTAAGTTTACTTTGTGCTATATTAGACTTGCTTCCTATAGTTGGTATGGCAATGGTTTATGTACCTTTGATATTTGTATATGCCTTTGTTCAAGGTAATATATTTAAAGCAGTAGCTCTAGGTGTATTGTACTTAATTGTATTGATAGTTAGACAAATTATAGAACCAAAAATCGTATCCTCCACTCTAGATATACATCCAGTAGCAGTACTAGCCTCTTTTTTTATAGGATTAAAAATAGCCGGATTTACAGGTATGATATATTGCTTGTTTCTTGTAGTGTTTTACAATATATTCAAAAAGGTTGAAGTAATCTAGAATAAAAAACCTCCTATTTGGATACAATTCAAATAAGGAGGTTTTTTTATGTCAAATAGTAAAGTAATTATAGACTCCACAGAGCCCAGATCCTCTTTTTTATTAAGAGATACATTGTATGAACATATTAAACCGGAAACTAAATTAGGAAGGGATATCATTTTTCTTTGCGTTGGAACAGATAGATCAACAGGTGACAGTCTTGGCCCCTTGGTTGGCGATAAATTAAAATTTCTATCTAGAGAACAGATTCATGTTTATGGAAATCTACAATATCCTGTTCATGCAAAAAATCTTACTGATACAATAGATAAAATTCTCTCTACTCACAACAATCCTTACATCATTGCAATCGACGCTTGTCTTGGTGCCTTACATAATGTAGGCAAAATAATCGTAGAAGCCAAACCCTTAACCCCTGGATCTGCTATGAATAAAGACCTACCCCAAGTAGGAAACCTAAGTATTACAGGAGTTGTTAATATAAGCGGAGCTTTGGATTTTATGATTCTTCAAAACACAAGGCTATATACCGTTATGTTATTAGCTGATGTAATTTCAAGAGGTATATATCATTCTATACTAAAAACCGTTGGTGGTAAGAAGTGTTTATCTACAAATCAATATCCATTATAAATAAAAAAATTATAGTATTAATTAAAATACTATAATTTTTTTATAATATATTACTATAAGATCTGTTATTTAATATATAGTCTATATCTTCTACACTTTTACTACCACAATCTATTATCAAAGCGCCCTCTCTTTTAAGATTCACTTCTTGGTTAATTGCTGCTAAATCGCAAACTTTTAAATTGCATATTATAGCATCACAAGGTGTACTATTATCATCTACTATGTTATAACCCTTATCCGCTAAAGCCTGTTTCATTTCTTTTAATTCTTTTTCAATGTATATGTTCATATTACTTTTGCCTGCAAAATGTATATTTGCTTTGGCGTCCTCCTCTCTTTACTATGTAAGTTACAACTTCCTTCTCATAATTATGCCCTCTAAATATATATTTTATACATATAGAAAACCAATCTATTAAGTATATTATATAAAATCTCCAACTATTTCAACTATCAAATCTAAAAAAGTACTAGAAATATAAACAGAATCAGGGCTCATATTATAAAGTAAAAATATAAATGTTTCACATGAAACATTTATATTAATGTTAATTAAAGTAACTGTTTTAATAAAAAAACGATATACAAAAATATATCGTTTTTATTAATATATGACCTCATTATTTACTCATAGCCTCTTTCAACACTCTTTCTTCTTCCTCAGATAAATCATATCTAGAAATACCTTTATCTACTGGTTTTGCATATGTAGTACTGTCATGTCTACCGTATATGCTTGTTATAATTATACCGTTATTATCACCATCTAACATAGCTATAGAAAAGCTAAGATCGCTACCAACATCATCAAAAGCCTTATATCTAAGTATAGAAACTTTTTGAGTACACTTTTTTAATTCTTTATCATAATGTACTAGCATCTCTTTTATTTCTTCACTAGTATTAACAGCATAATCTACCTTGTCCATATAACCATGAATTATTTCTTCAAGATTTTTATTATTAGTACCTCTTACTAGTTTTCTATATCGTCTTTCTAAGCTACCTAATGATCTAAATAAAACAAATACACATATTATAAGTATTACATTAATAATAACTAAGGCAGTTAGAATGTAAGCTATATTATTATTTATTACGCTATTTAGAGTCTCCAATCCTTATCACCCTTTCATGTTTCACGTGAAACAAAACTAAATTTCTATATTTAACAACTCTAAAATTCTATTTAAATCATCAGTAGAATAATATTCAATCTCTATTTTGCCTTTATTCTTTTTATTTGTGGTTAATTGAACCTTTGTTCCAAGGTAGCTTTCTAATTTTTCTTTTATCTCATTGATATAAGGATTCTGCTGTTTTTGTTTTGATTTATTTTGTGGTTTTTTTTCACTATTTAGTTGTCTAATTAATGCCTCAACCTGTCTTACACTTAAACCTTCATCTATAATCTTCTGTGCTACTTCATTTTGCATATCAAAATCCGATATTCCTAAAATTGCTCTTCCATGTCCTTCGCTAATAACACCTTCTATAAGATAATCCTGAACCCTTTTATCTAAATTTAATAGTCTCATAGAATTAGTAATAGCTGTTCTAGATTTCCCTAGCTTTGCTGCTAAATCCTCTTGTGTAATATTAAATTCTTCAATTAATTTTTTATAGGCAATGGCTTCTTCAATTGGGTTTAAATCCTCTCTCTGAATATTTTCTATTAAAGATATTTCTAATAATTGCTTATTAGAAATTTCCATAACTATTGCCGGTACTTCTTTAATTCCAATAGATTTGGCAGCCCTCCATCTTCTTTCTCCAGCCACAATGGTATAAAAATCACCGTTTTTCATTAGAATTATAGGCTGGATAATTCCATGCTCCTTTATGGATTGAGCCAAATTAGCTATCTTCTCATCATCAAAATACTTTCTAGGCTGTTCTTCATTTGCTCTAATTAAATTAATATCTATTTTACTGACAGATTCTTTTGCTTCTTCCTTTTCTTCCGGTATTAATGCTCCTAAACCTTTTCCTAATCCACCGTGTTTTCTAGCAACCACCTTGATCACTCCTTCTGCTTTTTAATAAATTCTTTAGTTAAATTCTCAAAAGCCTCTGCTCCCTTACACTTATCATCATAAAGCATAATAGGTAGACCAAAACTAGGTGCTTCAGCTAGACGAATATTTCTTGGTATTGTTGTATCATATACCTTATCTTTAAAGTATTTTTTCACTTCTTTAACTACGTCATTACATAATTTAGTTCTGCTATCATACATGCTCATAATTACGCCTTCAACTTCTAAACCTTTGTTTAAGGATCTTTTAACTAACTGAATAGTATTAACTAATTGACTTACTCCTTCTAAGGCATAAAATTCACATTGAATAGGTATAAGAACACTATTTGACGCAGCCAGGGCGTTAATAGTTAAAAAGCCTAATGAAGGAGGACAATCAATAAAGGCAAAATCGAATTGATCTGAAATAGATGATAGACATTCCTTCAAAATAGTTTCACGGTTATGTCTATCTATTAGTTCCACTTCTGCCCCAGCTAATTCTACTGTAGAAGGAATTAGATACAAATTTTTTATCAAATCACATTCCTTGATTGTATTCTCTATAGAAACCGCTTGTGTAGTAATTACATCATAAATTGATTCATTAATCTTACTTTTGTCGAAGCCAAGGCCACTAGTTGTATTTCCTTGAGGATCAATATCAATAGCTAACACCTTATAGCCTTCCATAGCTAAATAAGCACATAAATTGATACTTGTTGTTGTTTTTCCAACTCCACCTTTTTGATTAAATATACTTATTACCTTCATATTAGTACGCCCGTCAGAATAAAAAGCACATTCCTAAGGCTGCACCTCCCTTCCTTAATTATTATTATATATTTTATTTTCTATTTTTAAAAGAGAGTAGCTATATTTTATGTAGGTATTTTTAAAATAAATATAAAAAAACAGTCAACCTAAGTTGACTGTTTCACGTGAAACAAATTAATTTATTTTTTAGGAATCTTTACAGTGACCTCAACATAATCATCATAATCTTTGGATTTATATTCAGCATTAACTCCAAATTTATCAAAAACCTCTTTTATAGTATTTATATATAATTTAGGTGAGAATATACCTTTTATTTTCTTCTTTCCATCTGCTACTTCCTTAACAGCCTTTTTATTTAATTCATTTTCTATATACTTCTCTGTTTCCTTAACATTGAGCTTTTTTTCTATTACAAAATTTAAAACCCTAATCTGATCCTCTTCCTCTGAAAGTTTTAATAAAGCTCTAGCATGCCTTTCTGTTAAGTCATTTTCTAATAGCATCTTTCTTACTTCTTGACTTAATTTTAAAAGTCTAAGCTTATTAGCAATAGTTGATTGCTTTTTCCCTATAGTTTCAGCTAATTGCTCCTGTGTATAGGAATGATCCCTTATTAAATTATAGTAAGCCTCTGCTTCCTCTATATAATTTAAGTCTTCCCTTTGTAAATTTTCTAGAAGAGCTATAGCAGCTGATTCTTTATCTGTAATATCTACAATAATTGCAGGAACTTTAGTTAGACCAGCTTTTTTTGCTGCCCTTAGCCTTCTTTCTCCAGCTACTAGTTCAAAAGAATCATTGCCCATTTTTCTAACAGATAGGGGCTGTATTATTCCATAAGCCTTTATTGATTGTGCTAATTCTTCGATGGTATCATCATTAAAAGTTTTTCTTGGTTGATAAAGATTAGGTAGTATTTGTTCTGGAGTAATATAGACTATCTCTTTTTGCATAATAACCCATCCCTTTTGTTATTATAATCGAAACTTCTACATAGGTGTAAACTGTAATTATTTTACATTGTATTATTTTCTACATATACCTTAATAAATCCTCTTTTTTATTTAAAAAATAATTAGACAGCATTGTTAAAGTTGTTACATCTTTTTACATTACACTATAGGCTTTTTAGTTATTGCCCCAGCTTTTCTAGGATACTCCTTTGGAGTATTTTTCACCTTTCTTACTATAACTATATTGTGTTTTAAATCAGTATCCACAATAGGTACAGGTAAGATTTCTTCAATTTCTCCTCCCAATGTGGAAATTGCCTTTTTAGAATTCAAAATTTCCTCTTCTATAGCTGGTCCCTTTAAGGCCATAAAGTATCCTCCAACTTTAGCATAAGGCAAACAATATTCACTAAGTACAGCCATATTTGCTACAGCCCTAGACACAACGCAGTCATATTTTTCTCTATGCTCATTTTTCCGTGCCAAATCTTCTGCTCTAGAATGTACTGCTGTAATATCCTCCAGGCCAAGTTTAGCTATAACTTCATTCAAAAATATTATTCTCTTATTTAAAGAATCTAATAAGGTAATTTTTTTATTTCTATCTGCTATTTTTATTGGAATACCTGGAAAACCAGCTCCAGTACCTATATCAATTATGGTATTAAAATTATGAAACTCTTTGAATTTATAACACTGAATACTATCAATAAAATGTTTTTTAATAATATCTTCATCTTCAGTTATAGCTGTAAGATTTATTTTTTGGTTCCATTCCTGTATTAAGGCCATATAAGTCATGAACTGTTCATAAGCCTCATGACTTAAGCTTAAGTTATGATTTGCAAAGGCCTTTTCCATTATATCATAATATTCCAGTTTATTAGCCATAAATTTTACTTCACCTTTCTCTGATACTGTTCCATGTAAATTAATAACACAGATATATCTGCAGGAGAAACTCCTGAAATTCTAGATGCCTGACCGATATTCATAGGTCTAATCTTGCTTAGCTTTTGCTTAGCTTCAATTCTTAACCCCTTCACATCTTCATAATCTATATCTTCTGGTATTAATCTATCTTCAAACTTTTTAAATTGATTTACTTGCTCTATTTGCTTTTGTATATATCCCTCATACTTAGCGGTAATATTAACCTGTTCAGTAACGCTTTCATCAAGCTCTGGTCTTTCAGGATCCAAAGGTGCCACATTATAATAATTTAACTCCGGTCTTTTTATTAATTCATATAAGGATATTGGCTTTTTTAGCTCTGCAGATTCTAAGCTAGTTAAAAATTCATTTACTTCCTTTTTGCTTGTTATCTGTACATTTTTGATTCTTTCAATTTCTTTTTCAATAGCATGTTTCCTCTTTAAGTATTTTTGATATCTTTCTTCAGTAACTAATCCTACCTTGTAACCATACTCTGTTAATCTTAAATCTGCATTATCTTGTCTAAGTAATAATCTATACTCAGATCTAGATGTCATAATTCTATAAGGCTCATTAGTTCCCTTAGTAACTAGATCATCTATAAGAACACCTATATAGGCATCAGATCTCTTTAGTATCAGTGGCTCTTCACCTCTAATTTTTTGCACAGCATTTATTCCAGCTATTAAACCTTGACTGGCAGCTTCCTCATATCCAGAAGTGCCATTGATCTGACCAGCTCCAAATAAACCACTTATATTTTTAAATTCAAGGGAAAGCTTAAGCTGAGTTGGATCTATACAATCATATTCTATAGCATAAGCTGTCCTCATAATTTCAACATTCTCTAGTCCAGGTATAGTTCTCAACATCTGAATTTGAACATCTTCCGGTAGTGAACTGGACATACCTTGAACATAAAGCTCATCGGTATTTTCCCCTTCTGGTTCTATAAATATTTGATGTTGAGTCTTATCTGGAAATCTCATAACCTTATCCTCTATAGAAGGACAATATCTTGGTCCAACACCTTTAATAGTTCCGTTATACATTGGTGACCTATGTATATTTTCTCTAATTATTCGATGAGTTTCCTCTGTGGTATAAGTTAAGTAACAGGATACTTGTTCCTTATTTAAGTTCTCACTAAGGAAAGAAAAAGGCACTATCTTTTCATCACCTTTTTGCTCTATCATTTTTGAAAAGTCCACAGATCTTTTATTAACTCTTGCAGGAGTACCAGTTTTAAAACGTCTCAAACTTATTCCTAAGTCCATAAGACACTCTGATAATTTATTAGCAGGCATTAATCCATTAGGACCACTGTTACGCTTAACCTCTCCTATAATAACTTCAGACTTTAAATAAACTCCAGTAGCTAATATTACTGCTTTAGCTTTAAAATAAGCTCCGTTTTCAGTTAGTACCCCTTGTACCTCTCCATTTTTAACATCTATAGAAACAACCTCTAGCTGTCTCATGTATAATCTTTCTTGTCTTTCTAATACTTTTTTCATCCACTCATGATACTTTTTCTTATCCGCTTGTACTCTAAGGGAATGTACTGCTGGTCCCTTTGATGTATTAAGCATTCTTGATTGTAAGAAGGTACGATCAATATTTACTCCCATCTCTCCGCCTAAGGCATCCAATTCCCTAACAAGATGTCCCTTTGCAGTTCCACCTATATTAGGATTACATGGCATCATAGCTATACTATCTAAATTTAGGGTACACATTAAGGTTTCATATCCCATTCTTGCGCAAGCTAAGGCGGCCTCGCAACCAGCGTGACCTGCACCTATAACTATTACATCATATTCTCCTCCGAAATACTTCATTTCCTCCCCTACTTTCCTATACAGAATTCTGAAAATATCTTGTTAAGTAAATCCTCTTCTATAGTATCTCCAGTTATTTCACCAAGACTACTCCAAGCTTCTCTTGCATCTATACTTGCAAGATCTATAGCAAAACCTTCTTCCAAAGTCCTTAATGACTCTTCACATTTTTCCTTAGCTCTTATTAAGGCTTCCTTATGTCTAAGGTTTGTTATCATTATATCATTAGAACTGATTTCTCCTTTAAAGAACATGCTCTTTATAGCCTCTTTTAACTTATCAATTCCTTTACCCTTTAAAGCAGAAACTTCTATTATAAAGTCTTTATTTAATTCATCTATTTCATGAATATTTAACTTCTTTTCTAAGTCTGTTTTATTTAACAATAATAAATATCGTTTATCCTTCATATATTGTATAATTTCTCTGTCTTCATTATCAAGCTCTCTACTAACATCAAGCATTAAAATTATTAGATCTGCTTCATTTATCTTTTTCTTAGATTTTTCTACCCCTATTTTTTCTACCACATCATCAGTCTCTCTTATTCCTGCAGTATCAACAACCTTTAGTGGTATTCCATCTATATTTAAATACTCTTCGATAACATCTCTAGTGGTTCCTGGAACATCCGTTACTATAGCTCTATTTTCCATGAGAAGAGCATTAAGTAAGGAGGACTTTCCTACATTTGGCTTTCCAACAATTACAACATCTATACCTTCTCTTATTATCTTTCCTTCATTAGCAGAAGAAATTAGCCTATCAATATTCTCTATCAACTCTTTTAAATCTGCCTTTACCTTTTGAGATGTAATTTCTTCCAAATCATCTTCCGGGAAATCTACTGTAGCTTCTATATGTGCAATAATTCCGAGCAATCTTTCCCTCATTGCAGATATTTCCCGGGAAATTCGGCCTTCAGATTGAGCTAAAGCAGATTTCATAGAAAGTTCAGTTTTAGCCCTAATTATATCCATAACCCCTTCAGCTTGGCTTAAATCTATTCTTCCGTTCAAAAATGCTCTTTTAGTAAATTCACCGGGTTCAGCTATTCTAGCTCCAGCTCGCACAACTTCCTCTAGAACACGATTTGTCGCTACTATACCGCCATGACAATTTATTTCCACAGTATCCTCTGCAGTATAGCTTCTAGGTCCTTTCATATAGCTTACAATTACTTCATCAATAGGCTCATTATTTTCCTTTGAAATTATGTGTCCATATCTCATACTATAGGTTTTCATATCTAGAAGGCTTCTTCCATTTTTCCCACAAAAAATAGAATTAACTATCTCTAATGCCTTACCTCCAGATACTCTAATTATAGAAATACCACTTTCGCCAATACCTGTGGCTACAGCAGCAATGGTATCAAAATCTTTCATTTTATCACCTCGATTTTACTTTATTGTGCGTTCTTTCACTAAAAATTAAACCCCAATATAACTTAAAAAGAAAGCCTGGTTAGGCTTTCTTTAAATTAATTACTACTCTTCTATAAGGCTCCTCACCTTCGCTAAAGGTTTCAACATATTGATCATTTTGAAGGGCTGAATGTATTATTCTTCTTTCATATGGATTCATAGGTTCAAGCTTGAAACTTCTACCGGTTTTCCTAACCTTATAAGCGGTTTTATTAGCAAGTCTTTTTAATGTTTCCTCTCTCTTAGCTCTATAATTTTCAGTATCAAGTAAAACCCTCTTATATTCATCATCTTGATCTTTATTAACCACTAAGCTAACAAGATATTGAAGGGAATCTAAAGTTTCTCCTCTGTAGCCAATTATTATTCCCATATCCGGTCCTACAAGATTAATCTTTAGTACATCGTCTTCTTCCTTAATCCTTATCTCAGCCTTTACTCCCATGGAATTTAATACATCTCTTAAAAAAGTTTTTGCTTCATAAATATAGTCTTTTTTAACCTTGACCTTTATTCTAGCTGGTTTTGCACCAATAAGCTTAAAAAGTCCTTTACTTCCTTCATCTAGTACTTCTACTTCAACCCTATCTTCTGTTACATTTAATTCTGATAAGGCAGCTTTTAAAGCATCTTCCACGGTCTTGCCGGTCATTTCAATAATTTTCATACCCTACGCACCCACCTTTTTAATATTAAAAGGTATTTTATTTTTTACCTTTCTTTTTACTACTTCCTTTCCCCTTTGGCGTAAAACTCTTACTGTTTGTTTCTTTTAATACATCTTTACTGTTTTGTACACCATCATCTTTTTTACTGTTAGCTGAATATCCCATTTTCTTCATAAATAGGTTTTGCAAAATAGCAAAAACGCTACTAGTAATCAAATAAACACCTAATCCTGCTGCTACACTATATGTTATAAAAGCAGAAAAAACAGTCATTACCAAATTAGTTGTACCCATAGTTTTTGCCTGAGGGTTATCTTTAGGCATCATTATAGTCATTGAGAAATATGAGGATAATGCATATATAATTGTCAATAGTATGTTCCCACTTGCACCTAAATCAGGAATTAAGGGGGTAAATCTTAAGCCTTTTAATTCCGGTCCTAACTCTCTAATCAAAGCGTACATTGCAATAAATATTGGCATCTGAATCAACAATGGTAAACATCCACCTAATGGACTTGCACCTGATTCTTGATAAAGCTTTGCCAATTCTGCCTGTTGTTTTTGAGGATCATTTTTATATTTATTTTGAATTTCCTGCAATTTAGGCTGAATTTCTTGCATTTTAGCTTGAGACTTAGCCTGCTTAATATTTATAGGAAGTAATAATACCTTAATTATTAAGGTAAATAGTATGATTGAGAAACCATATGTATATCCCGCGGATAATCCAAAGATTTCAACGAACCCTTTTATATATTCAAATATTGTAGTTAATATATTTGCTATCACCTAGCTAACCTCCTGAAAGTTATTTTACGGGATCATATCCTCCTTTATTATAAGGATGACATTTTAATATTCTTCTTATGGCCATAAGGCTCCCCTTAAAGGCTCCGTACTTTTCAATAGCCTCTAGGGCATATTGAGAGCAAGTTGGATAAAACCTACAACTTGGCTTTTTTAAAGGAGATATATATTTTCTATAAAATCTAATTAGGGTTATTAGTATTTTTCTCATTTTGGTATAGACCTGCTTTCTTGAATAGCTTTTTCATAGCTGCTTCAATTTCCCAATAGCTCTTATCCTTTGCTGCCGTTCTTGCAACAAAAACCAGGTCATATTTTTTACTTATATTTTCGCAATTCAACCTATAGCTTTCACTTATTAATCTCTTTACTCTACTTCTTACTACACTTTTTCCTACTTTTTTACTTACAGATATCCCTACTCTATTTATTTCCTGACCATCTACTGTATTCCTGTTATTTTTAAATATGTACAAGACTAATATATCTGTAGAAAAAGATTTTCCTCTTCTATACACTAACCTGAACTCTGTATTCTTTCGCAACCTCTGAATCTTCATTAAAATTCACGTCACCCCATTTACTGCAATTACAGAAAAAGGCCACAAAAAGCGGCCCTTATGCTGTCAATCTTTTTCTACCTTTTTGTCTTCTTCTCTTAAGAACATGTCTTCCAGATAGAGTACTCATTCTTTTTCTGAATCCGTGCTCTCTCTTTCTTTGCTTCTTTTTTGGTTGATATGTCATGAACATCCTAACTACACCCCCTTTATTGCTGGTGTTTATAGCAATTTACTTACTACCAATTTAACTTATTAATAGTTTTACCATATAATTATATCTATTGCTCTTATTTCTGTCAAGAAAACATATTGTCATAATTTCTCCACAAAATGTTGATAACTTTATTGCTTTATCCACTTTTTTGTGGATAACTTCTTGAACAGCCCCTATTGTTTTGCTATTATTAATATAAACATGTTGATAAATTATTTGTCGAACAAGTTATCCACACTTGTTGATAATTTTGTGGATAACTTGTTCATTATCTCTGTATAACTTCTCTTATACTTTCTATTTTTGGCTTATTTACTGCGATTATGCATGCTTGAACAATGTTATTAATTTTTTTGTCCACATGTGAATAAAGGAATTATCCACAATTTTTATTAACATGTGAATAACTTTATATACATTTGTCAACAAATTTAAACAGGCAGCTTGTACTTGTTGATAAAGTTGTGAATATATTTTTTAATATTTTAAGACTGGAGGATAAAAAAATGAGCGCCCAATTAAATGATTTATGGGAAAAAACATTGAATATAATCAAAGGCGAGCTTACAGAAGTAAGTTTTAATACATGGATCAAAAGTGCCATTCCTATATCTATGACAGAGGATACAATTAAATTAGGAGTACCAAATGACTTTACAAAGGAAATTCTAGATACTCGCTATAAGGAATTATTGATCAATGCCATAAAGCTCATTTCAACAAAACGTTATAATGTAGAGTTTATAATCGCCTCAGAGGAAGCTGTAACCACTGAAAAAGCTGAAAATTCATCTGAATCTGAAACAAAGAAAAATGTGCAAGCAACTGACGAAATGATTTCAACTCTAAATCCAAAATACACCTTTGATTCTTTCGTTATAGGTAATAGTAATAGATTTGCTCATGCGGCCTCCTTAGCTGTAGCAGAATCCCCTGCTAAAGCTTACAATCCTCTTTTTATATACGGAGGAGTTGGTCTAGGTAAAACGCACTTAATGCATGCAATTGGACATTTTATATTGCAATCTAATCCTAAGGCTAAAGTTGTTTATGTATCTTCTGAAAAGTTTACTAATGAATTAATTAATTCTATAAAGGATGATTCTAATATAGAATTTAGAAATAAATATAGAAATGTCGACGTTCTACTTATAGATGATATTCAATTCATAGCTGGAAAAGAACGAACTCAAGAAGAGTTTTTCCATACCTTTAACGCCTTGCATGAAGCAAACAAGCAAATAATTTTATCTAGTGATCGTCCTCCTAAGGAAATTCCTACTTTAGAAGATAGACTTCGGTCCAGATTTGAATGGGGACTAATCGCAGATATTCAACCACCAGACTTTGAAACTAGAATAGCAATCTTAAAAAAGAAGGCAGATGTTGAAAAGCTGGATATTCCTAATGAGGTTATGGTTTATATAGCCTCTCAAATAAAATCAAATATCAGAGAATTAGAGGGTGCTCTTATAAGAATAGTTGCTTATTCATCACTAACCAATAGGGAAATTAGCGTAGATTTAGCTTCAGAGGCACTTAAAGATATTATATCTAATAAAAAATCAAAACAGATAACTGTAGAATATATACAAGAAACTGTTGCTGCTTACTACAATCTACGAGTGGAAGATCTTAAATCTCAAAGAAGAACTCGCAATGTAGCCTTTCCTAGACAGATAGCAATGTACTTATCTAGAAAACTTACTGATATGTCTTTACCTAAGATAGGTGAAGAATTTGGCGGTAGAGATCATACAACTGTAATACATGCTTATGAAAAAATATCAGAAAGCTTGCAAAAAGATGAAAGCCTTCAAAATGCTATTAATGATTTAACGAAAAAGATCACTCAAGATTAATTAACAGTTGTTTATAATTCTTTATAATTGTTTGTGGATAACTTAAATATGATATAATTTTAAAAGAACAATGTGGATAAGTAGCAAATATTCATCCTATCTTATCCACAATTTATTATGTTCATTTTTTTGTGTATTATCAATAGCTAGAAGTATTTATCCACATATCCACAGGCCCTACTACTACTACTACTGATTAATTATATATACCTATCCTATGTAAAGATAACAATAGACCTGTGTATAAATTAATCAACAATTTAGATTAAGGAGGTACTTTTTATGAAATTTATTTGTAAAAAAAATATTCTTCAAGAAGCTATATCAATAGCTCAAAAAGCTGTAACTGGAAAATCTACTATGCCGGTTTTAGAAGGATTACTTATTAAAGCAGAAGGAAATAATTTAACTATTATCGGTTCTGATACAGACTTAAGTATAGAAACAAAATGTGAAATTGAATGCTTAACACCAGGAAGTGTAGTAGTAGATGCAAAGTTATTTGGTGAAATTATTAGAAAGTTGCCTAATGATATGGTTGAGATAACAACATTAGAAAACAACACATTAGATATATATTGTCAGAAATCTAAGTTTTCACTAATGCATATGGACGCTAAGGACTATCCAACTTTACCAACAATCAATGAGAATATGATATTTAATGTACCTCAAGGTGTATTAAAAAATATGATAAAGGGAACTATTTTTGCTATTGCTCAAGATGAAACTAGACCTATACTAACAGGAGTACTTTTTGAAGTTAAAGATGGCAATCTCAATATGGTAGCTTTAGATGGTTATAGACTTGCTTTAAAAAGGGAATATATAAACACTAACAATACTATTAGTTCAGTGATTCCTGGAAAAACCTTAAATGAAATTTCAAAGATCTTAGATGATAGTGAAGAAATAACCAATATTACTTTTACAACAAATCATATCCTATTTAACCTAGGTAACACAAAGGTTATATCAAGATTGCTAGAAGGTGAATTTATTAAATATTCATCAATTATTCCTGAAGAATACAATTTAAAAATTACAGCAAAAAGAAATGAGTTGTTAAACTGTATTGAGAGAGCATCTTTATTAGCTAAAGAAGGAAATACTAACCTTATAAAATTGAATATTCAGGAAGACAATCTAATAATAACCTCCAATTCTCAATTGGGAAAGGTTAAGGAAGAATTAACTATTATTTTGCAAGGTCAACCTTTGGAAATTGCATTTAACTCAAAATATCTTATAGACGTGCTTAAGATAATGGAAGAGGAAGAAATTGAAATGGAATTTTCTAGTGCGGTAAGCCCATGTGTTATAAAAAATAAAGAGAAGGATGATTGTATTTATCTCGTTCTTCCAGTTAGATTACGTAATAACTAAAACATAAGCTGAAATCATTAATTAAAAATGGTCAATAATATAACAAAGGAGGGAAGGAACTACAAGAGTTCCTAGAAAATGAAAGAAGTAAAAATCAGTACTGAATTTATAAAATTGGATTCCTTTTTAAAGTGGTGTGGAATTGTAGACCGTGGTTCCGATGCTAAGATCTTTATTTTAGATGGAAATGTAAAGGTCAATGGTGAAGTGGAGCTTAGAAGAGGTAGAAAGCTCAGAAATGGTGACATAGTTGAAATTCAAAATGAAGAATTTAAGGTAATTCAATAAAAATATATTGTGATATAATATACATGGGTTCTTTTAGATAAAACTTATAACTTAAATAGGAACAATAAAGAGATAGATAAAAGCAGAATGAACAGGTGTTTTGAATGCATGTTAAGTATTTACAATTATTAAATTACAGAAACTATAAAAAGTTGTTTTTAGAATTAAATGAAAATGTTAATATTTTTATAGGCGATAACGCCCAGGGGAAAACTAATATACTTGAAAGTATATATTACTGCAGTTTTGGCCGCTCTCATAGAACAAACAGAGACAAGGAAGTTATTAAGTGGAATGAGAATGAGGCCTATATAAAACTGTATATTGATAGAGAACCAATAGATAAGAAAATTGAAATTAAAATCTTAAAGGAAGGAAAAAAAGCAATAAATATAAACTCTATAAAAATCAGAAAAATATCTGAACTAATGGGAGTTTGCAATGTTGTTATGTTTTCTCCAGAAGATTTAAAAATTGTTAAGGAATCTCCAGGACATAGAAGGAGATTTCTTAACATGGAATTATGCCAATTGGATAGAAAATATTATTATAATTTGGTACAATATAATAAGGTCTTAATGGAGAGAAATACTATTTTAAAAGGAAAACAGGTAGATCAATCCATATTAGATATATATGATGATCAATTGGCTACTTTTGGTGAATATGTCATAAAACGAAGAATGTGGTATATAAGTCAGCTTAATAATTATGGGAAGAGTATTCATAAAGAGATAACTTCTAACAAAGAAGATGTAGAATTTGGATACTTATGTCAGTTAAAATCTTTTGATAATATAAAAATGGATTTGCTTGAACTTTTGAAGAAAAATAGAGCAAGTGATATTTATAAAAACAGCACATCAATAGGACCTCATAGAGATGATTTTTATATAAGTATTAATGGCATTGATACTAGAAATTTTGGCTCTCAAGGCCAACAACGAACTTCAGTTTTAACTATTAAGTTTGCATCTTTAAAAATAATCAAAGAGGTTACGGGCGAACATCCTATATTGCTATTGGACGATGTTTTATCCGAATTAGATTTTAAAAGGCAAAAGTATGTGTTAAACTCAATATCCGATGTGCAGACCATAATAACTTGTACAGGAATTGAAGATATAAAACTATATATAAACGATAAGGCATCCATTTTTTACGTTAAGGATGGCAGTGTAGGAAGTTAAGGGAGGATTTATTATGTTTTTGCATCTTGGTGAAAATGTTGTGGTTCCAGTTAAGGATATTATAGCTATATTCGATATGGAAGCCTCAGTTTACGGATCAGATACATCACAATTTTTGAGGTTAGCTGAAGAAGATGGTTTTGTGGAAAAGATAACAAACAAAATGCCAAAGTCCTTTGTCATAGCAGAGGTAAATAAGAAGAGCAAGATTTTTTTATCACCTATATCATCTTTAACTTTGTGTAAGAGGATGGATAAATATTTGGAAGAAGAATAGAAGCAGATAAAAAGCTTTGGTATCTATAATACGAGGAGGATGTCCATGTTTGATCAGGGAAAACAAGCTTATGATGAAAGTCAAATACAGGTTTTAGAAGGTTTAGAGGCTGTTAGAAAAAGACCTGGTATGTACATTGGAAGTACAGGTTCTAGAGGACTTCATCATTTAGTTTATGAAATAGTTGATAATAGTATAGATGAAGCACTTTCAGGGAACTGCAACCATATTTCGGTAACCATTCATCAAGATAATTCTATAACTGTACAAGATAACGGTAGGGGGATGCCTGTAGGAATACATCCTAAGATGGGTAAGTCTACAGTAGAAGTTATAATGACAATACTTCATGCCGGTGGAAAGTTTGGTGGTGGAGGCTATAAGGTTTCTGGAGGTCTTCACGGTGTAGGTGCCTCTGTTGTAAATGCTTTATCAGAGAAATGTACTGTAACCGTTATGAGAGAGGGAGGAATCTGGACACAGAGCTATAGTAGGGGAAAGGTAGTTAGTGAATTTAAAAGAATTGGTGACACTGATGATCACGGAACTACCGTTTACTTTAAACCAGATCCAGAAATATTTGATGAAGTTGAATATGATTACGATACATTAGTTCAAAGACTTAGAGAATTAGCTTTTTTAAATAAAGGTATAAGGATTGATATAATAGACGAAAGAAACGATAAGAAAGAAGAATTCTGCTATGAAGGTGGAATAAAGTCTTTTGTAGAGTACCTTAACAGAAATAAGGAAAAGTTACATGATGAGCCTATATATATCGAGGGTAAAAAGGATGATTATATTGTCGAAGTAGCTCTTCAATACAATGATACCTATACAGAAAACATATTTTCCTTTGCTAACAATATTGATACCGTAGAAGGTGGAACACATCTAATTGGCTTTAAAACAGCATTAACTAGAGCCTTTAACGATTATGGAAAAAAATTTGGCCATTTAAAGGAAAATGATAAAAATCTTTCAGGGGAAGACATAAGAGAAGGTTTAACTGCAGTGGTTTCCGTTAAACTTTCAGATCCTCAATTTGAAGGTCAGACCAAGACTAAACTTGGAAATGCAGAAGTAAGAGGTATTGTTGACAGCATAGTAGGAGAAAAGATAGCGGAGTATTTGGAAGAAAATCCTTCGGTAGGAAAAACTATAATAGATAAGGCTCTTTTAGCAGCAAGAGCTAGAGAGGCTGCAAGAAAAGCTAGAGAGCTTACAAGAAAATCAGTATTAGAGAGAACATCTCTGCCTGGTAAGTTGGCGGATTGTTCCTCTAAGAATCCTGATGAATGCGAAATATATATAGTTGAAGGAGACTCTGCAGGAGGTTCTGCTAAGCAGGGGAGAGATAGAAGATTTCAGGCCATACTGCCTTTAAGAGGAAAAATAATGAACGTTGAAAAGCAGAGATTGGATAAGATTTTAAACTATCAAGAAATAAGATCCATGATTACTGCTTTTGGTGGTGGTATTGGCGAAGACTTTGATGTTGAAAAGATAAGATACAATAGAATCATTATAATGACAGATGCGGACGTTGATGGTGCACATATAAGAACTCTTCTACTTACCTTCTTCTATAGATACATGAGAGAGCTTATTGAGCATGGTCATGTCTATATTGCACAACCACCATTGTATAAAATAACTAAAAACAAAAAGGATTATTATGCTTACAGTGATGAGGAAAAAGACAGGATTCTTATTGAAATAGGTGGCCAAGATAGTAATACTAACATCCAAAGATATAAGGGTCTAGGTGAAATGAATGCAGAGCAGCTTTGGGAAACTACAATGGACCCTGCAAAAAGAACTCTACTTCGAGTAAACATAGATGATGCTATGGCGGCAGATGAAATCTTTACCATACTTATGGGGGATAAGGTAGAGCCTAGAAGAGAGTTTATTACAGAAAATGCTAGGAAGGTTCAGAATCTGGATATTTAGAAGAGTTTAAGGAAAAGTCTACGATTTCTACACTTATATTTTGCTATGTAAAAATAAGTGTAAGGAATTGGAGCTTTATAAAGAGGAGTGTATTGCATGAATAATAACGAAGGTAAAGTGTTACCCGTTGATATAAGAAACGAGATGAAAAAGTGCTATATAGACTATGCTATGAGCGTTATAGTAGGTCGTGCTCTTCCGGATGTAAGAGATGGTTTAAAGCCAGTACATAGAAGAATTCTTTACTCTATGTATGAGTTAGGTTTAACTCCTGATAAACCCTATAGAAAGTGCGCAAGAATAGTTGGAGATGTGCTTGGTAAATATCATCCACACGGAGATAGCGCTGTTTATGATGCTTTAGTAAGACTAGCTCAGGATTTTTCAATAAGAAATACATTGGTAGATGGTCACGGTAACTTTGGTTCTGTGGATGGCGACTCAGCAGCGGCCATGAGATACACAGAAGCTAGAATGAGTAAGATAGCAGTAGAAATGTTAAGAGACATTAATAAAAATACCGTTGATTTCATGCCAAACTTTGATGGTGAAGAAAAAGAACCTTTAGTATTGCCTTCTAGGTTCCCTAATCTTTTAGTTAATGGTTCTTCCGGTATAGCAGTAGGCATGGCCACTAATATACCTCCACACAATTTGGGAGAGGTTATTGATGGAGTGGTTAAGATTATTGAAAATCCAGATATAACCATCACGGAATTGATGTCAGTAATAAAGGGACCAGACTTTCCTACAGCGGGGATAATCATAGGTACCTCCGGAATAAGGGAAGCTTATGAAACTGGTAAGGGCAAAGTAACAGTAAGAGCTAAGGCAGAGATAGAAGAAGAAAATGGCAGACATAGAATTATCGTTACAGAAATACCTTATCAAGTGAATAAGGCTAAGCTTATAGAGCATATTGCAGAACTAGTTAAGGATAAGAGAATAGTTGGAATATCAGATTTAAGAGATGAATCAGACCGCGAGGGTATGAGAATTGTTATAGAAATTAAAAAGGATGCTAATGCTAATGTAATCCTAAATCAGCTTTATAAGCATACAAAGATGCAGGATACCTTTAGTATTATAATGATTGCCCTTGTGGATAATGAGCCACGTACCCTAAATTTAAAAGAAATGCTAGTGCATTATTTAAATCATCAGAAGGAAGTAATAACAAGAAGAACTCAGTTTGATTTGGATAAGGCCCTTGCAAGAGCTCATATACTGGAGGGCTTGAGAATTGCTTTAGATCATATTGATGAGGTTATTAGATTAATTAGAGCTTCTAAGACTACAGAAGAAGCAAGAAATGGTTTAATGTCACAATTTGGCCTAACAGAAAAGCAGGCACAAGCTATCTTGGATATGAGACTGCAGAGGTTAACAGGCTTAGAAAGAGAAAAGATTGAAGCAGAATATCAAGATTTAATGAAGAATATAGCTTACTTTAGGGAAGTTTTAGCAAATGAAGAGCTATTATTAAAAATAATTAAAGATGAGCTTTTAGAAATAAGAGCTAAATATGCTGATGAAAGAAGAACGATGATAGAAAAAAATCCTTTAGAAGTAGGTATAGAGGATTTAATTGAAGAAAAGGAAGTAGTTATTACACTTACTCATACCGGATATATAAAGAGAATACCAGCAGATACTTATAGCGCTCAAAGAAGAGGCGGTAAGGGTATACAGGCTATGACTACTAAGGAAGATGACTTCGTTGAGCATCTATTCGTTGCATCAACCCATAGCGATCTTCTATTCTTTACTAATAGGGGTAGGGCCTTTAGAATTAGGGCCTATGAGGTTCCAGATGCAGGAAGAACAGCTAAGGGAACAAATTTGGTTAACCTGTTGCCTTTAGATAGCAATGAAAATATTGAAGCTGTGTTATCTATAAAAGAGGATTATGATGACGGCTATTTAGTTATGGCTACTAAGCAGGGCTTAATTAAGAAAACAGAGCTTAAGGAATTTAAAAACATCAGAAGGAATGGACTTATAGCTATAAATCTAAAAGATGGAGATGAGTTGTTAAAAGTAAAGGTAACTCATGGTGATGCAGAAATTATCATAGTAACTCAAGAAGGATATGCTATAAGATTCAGTGAACAAGATGTAAGACCTATGGGAAGAACAGCATCTGGAGTAAAGGCTCTAACCTTGAGAGATGGTGATATTGCTGTATCTATGGATATAGTTGTACCAGAACAGGAACTTTTAGTAGTATCTGAAAATGGTTATGGAAAGAGAACTCCAATGACTGAGTACGGGCTTCAATCTAGAGGTGGAAAGGGATTGAAGACTTATAAGATAACAGAAAAGACAGGTAAATTAGTAGGAGCAAGAGTTGTAAAAGAAGGCGATGAACTCATGCTAATAAACAATAATGGAGTTGCTATAAGAATTAACGTATCGGATGTTTCTGTAACAAGCAGATCTACCATGGGTGTAAGATTAATGAGAACAGTAGAGGGAGAGCTGATTGTAGCTCTTGCTAAAATTCCATATAGCGAAGATATAGAAGAAGAAAAAGATAATCAATCATCTGTTAAAGATATTTCAATTAGTGAAGCTTCATATGATGAGGATGATGAAATTAACATTAATTATGATAGTGAATCAGAGGAAGAATAAAGCTTTAGAACAGAAGCGCATATCTTGTGCTTCTGTTTTTATATATGTAAATGGATTAAAATACCACAATAAATTTTGTTGACACTAATATTATATCGTGTTATTATAAATGAGTCGCTTCTTTAAAGTATTCAAAACTTTTAAGAAATGATAAAAAAGTATTGACACGATTTTAAAAACGTGTTAATATATAAAAGCTGTCAGATGACAGCAAAGATTTTTAAATCTTGGTCTTTGAAAATTGAACAGAGATTAAATGACAATTCTTTACAGAATAAATCATGGTCAGCGATTTCTTTGA
>Ga0209537_1000529_pt1 | contig 46624 bp, 40 predicted proteins | sample BioPla4DNA1_FD_187698 | JGI IMG/M metagenome (GOLD analysis project Ga0209537, IMG submission 187698) | Biogas fermentation microbial communities from Germany - Plant 4 DNA1 (SPAdes) (version 2) | ecosystem: Engineered > Bioreactor > Anaerobic > Digestate | place: Bielefeld, North... | reverse complement strand
TTCAGGCGTGGACATATCCAATCCGGCGATCTTCACGTGCTCAAGCGGCTTGTACTTCCCGCCAGCCTTCAAAAACTCCAGCCATCTGTCAACCGCCGGCTGGCCTTCCGTCCTTATCTTCTCGGCACAGGCGGTGGCGATAGTCAGCCCGGCCGAATACGTGTACGGATAGAGCCCCATGTAGTAGTGGGGTTGACGCATCCAGGTAAGCTTCGCCAGATCGTCGATTTCCACCACATCGCCCCAGAAGTCGGAGAGGACCTCGCCTTTCAGCTGATTAAGCAGGCTGGCTGTAATCCCCCTCCCCGCCTCCGCCGCGGCATACACCCGCCGCTGGAATTCTCCTTCCAACAGATGAGTGACGAAGTTGTGGTAGTATGTGCCCAGATACTGCATGATCACCCAGCGCTTCATCTGCACACTGTCGGTCTGGGAGAGAATGTGATTGCCCAAAAGCAGCTCATTCATGGTGGATGGGGCTTCCACAAGATAGGTCGACGGCCGCAGGTTCAGAAGATTGTTGTACTTCATCGCCAGGGCGAAATGGCCGGCGTGACCCAGTTCGTGGACCAATGTGAAAGCGGAACGCATGTTGTCGGTCCAGGTCATGAGAATATACGGGTGCACTCCGTAGATGGACGAGCAAAATGCCCCTGTCGATTTGCCGACATTATCCGCCAGATCCACCCAACGGTTGTACAAACCCCGTTCGATAATCTCCACATACTCTGAGCCAAGCACCTTCAATGCGTCCAAGATCAGTTCTCTGGCTTCCGCAAAGGAAATTTTGGGGTCGTTTTCCGGATCCAGCTGGGCTTTGAGATCGCAGAACATCATCTTGTCCAGTCCCAACTGCTCTTTTTTCAGCATAGCGTAGCGGCGCATATGGGGCGCCAGCTCTTTCTGGATGATATCCAGCTGGTTGTGGTACATCTCCTCCGTAACTTGCTGAGGCTGGAGCAGCATTTCCGTCACCGACTGATACTTCCGGATCCGGGACAGCAGCACCTGCTTCTTCACTTCCGTCCCGTAAGTGCCTGCGAACGTGTTTTGGTACTGCCTCAAGGTCTTGGCGAATGATGCTGCCGCTTGGCGCCGCAAATATGTATCTGGCATTGACTCATACAAGTCTTCATAGAGGGCGAACGACATCGGCCGTTCTTCTCCATCCTGATCATTGATGGATTCGAACTCCATGTCAGCCGCTTTCGTCCGCTGGTAGATCATGTACGGCGCGGAATGCACTTCCTGCAAAGCCGCCAGCACTTCCTCCGTTTCCGGCGACAGCTGATGCGGCTTCGTCTCAATGATGTCGCTGACAAACTTAGTGTAGTCCTTAAGCGCCGGATCCTGCAGATACTGCTGGACAAGTTCATCCGGCAGGGCAACGATTTCCGATCGGACAAACGAGAATTCCGATCCAGCTTTGGCTTCCAGTGCCATGGCTTTCGCCGCTTTTTCCTGGTTGGCAGGGTTGGCTCCGTCGGCAGACAGCTGCAGGCGGGCGTAGCTGCTGGCTCTCATCAGCCGTTCATAGTAGCTCTCGAGAGCTCTAAGGCAGGCGGCAAGTGCCTGCACACCTTCCCCAAGTCTACCTTGATACTGCTTCACTTCGGCAATATCCTGGGCAAGAGCGGCAAGCTCGTCTTCCCAGGCTTTGTCATCGGCAAACAGGTCATGCAAGTTCCAGGTCAGTTCCTCCGGAACTTCATGGCGCATCCAGCGCTTGGCCTTTTTCTCCACCATCCATTCATCTCCTTTTTGCTTGTCTTGTCTAATTATAGTACACATACAGCGCATCCAGCAATATTTTGGGCGCATCATTCCGATTTTCATCTGCATAGACAAGTCTTAGTATATTGCCAATCCTTGACATAATTGGGTATATTGAGTATGATTGTTGCAATGATCACAGCAGGAGGTGTCCGTGTGGGCTTATCTGTGTACAACGTCACAAAAGATTTCCGCGATGTGCGTGCTGTGGACCAGCTGACAGTCGAGATCAAGGCCGGAAGCATCTTCGGCCTGCTTGGGCCCAATGGTGCCGGCAAAACAACAACCATCCGCATGGTCTTGGACATCATCAAGCCCGATACCGGGTCGATCACCTGGAAGGGCAAGCCTCTGAGCCGCCATCCCCGGGGCACTTACGGTTATCTGCCGGAAGATCGGGGTTTGTACCCGAAAATGCGGGTGGAAGAGCACTTGGTCTTTTTAGCCAGGCTCAACGGCCTCGGCAAAAAGGACGCTGTCAGCAGGACGAAAGCGATGATCGAACGCTTCCGCCTGGAAGAGTACCGCCACAAACGCATTGAAGAATTGTCCAAGGGAAACCAACAGAAAGTGCAGACAATCAGCGCTCTCATTCATGAACCGGAGATTGTGTTCTTGGACGAACCGTTCAGCGGACTCGATCCGGTAAATGCCGATCTCCTCAAGCAGCTGCTCCTGGAGGGCAACAAGCAGGGGCAGACGATCATCTTCTCCAGTCACCGGATGGAACAGGTGGAAGAGCTTTGCCGGGACATTTGTATTATTCACCACGGCAGGCTGGTCTTAAGCGGTAACTTGCGGGAGATTAAGGAACAAATCGGGCGCCAGTACCTGCACCTTGCCGTCGACGGCGATCAGGACTTCTGGCGCAAGTTCCCGGAACTGGAACTGGTAGGCCAGACCGCTGAGTACATGGTCTTCAAACTAAACCATCGGGTAGACACCAACGCTATCCTCCTCGCCGCCTCCCAGGCCGGCAGAGTGCTCCACTTCGAACTGGCACTGCCTACCCTCAACCAGATTTTTGTCAGCAAGGTAGGTGAAGCTTCATGAGAAACGTTGGGATTCTCATCAGCCGGGATTTCACATCCCGTGTCAGAACCGGTTCGTACATCATTACCACGATCTTGGGAATTCTCGTGATTATTGTCTTGGCTTTTGTGCCGGTGGCCATGGAGTGGCTGGAATCAAGGTTTGAGCAAACCGACGCCCACCTTCTCCTTTTCGACAAAACCGGCGCTCTGTCCGGTATCGCCGCCCTGGTGGCCGCCCAAAACTACCAAGGAGTGGAGAATGTAAGTATTACAGCGGCGGCTGGTGCCACTTTGGCGGATGCTGTGGCGCAGATGAACGCGGAGAACAAGACCGGGGTCTTGACTGTTGAGTTTGATGAAGCCGGAAATCCAATCTACACTCTCCACACCCACAACGCCGCCAACCTTAACCTGAACAGCACCGTCCAAAGGATAGTCAATCAGATCAATCTGAACTACAACGCCAACCGGCTGGGGCTGTCTTTGGAAGATGTCCATTTGCTGACCAGTAATCCTTATCTCCACGTCAAAGCGCTGGAGACAGCCGATGACGAGCCGGAAGAAGGGTCGGAGCTTGTGGCCGATACCCATATCCAATCGATGGTGCTTGCCTATCTGCTGCTGTTTGTTCTGTACATGGCCTTGATCCTGTACGGCAACATGGTGGCGCAGGGGGTGGCCGAAGAGAAGAGTTCCCGGATCATGGAAATCATGGTGTCAGTGGTGAAACCCATGCATTTGATGATCGGGAAAATCATCGGGATCGGCACATTGGGCCTGCTCCAGTTCGCCGTCTGGATTGCCACGGGAATCATGGTGCTTACGATGAAAAACCTTGGATTCGTAATCGGCACAGTGCCCATCGGCACGCTGCTGTGGTTCGCCCTGTTCTTCATCCTGGGCTATCTGTTCTATGCCACCATCTTTGCCGCTGCCGGGGCTTTGGTCAGCCGTGTCGAGGAAGTGCAGCAAATTGTCACTATCTTGATGATGGGGATCGTCGCCGGATTCATCATCGCCTATATGTCGTTCATGAATCCGAACAGCTCGTTGGCTGTTGTGGCCTCAATGATCCCACTGCTGTCGCCGATGGTGATGTTCGCCCGAGTGACCTTGACCAACCCGCCGGCAGTGCAGATCGCTGTGTCTTTGGCCTTGCTCCTGCTGGGCATCATGGTCAACACCTGGATCGGCGCCAAGATCTACCGTGTCGGCATTCTAATGTACGGCAAACGGCCGCGGTTTAAGGAAATCTTCCGCTATCTCGCAAGTTAAGGCTGTCACCTTTAGAAAAAAAAAGCACCTCGAGTGTCCGGCCAGAACCGGCGCTCGAGGTGCTTCTTCTATGCCTGTATGCTTGGGATGGCCACATTCACATCCACATCGCTCGTGTAATCCACTTCGGGAAAATCAAAGCCGAACAGCCGGAAAAAGTCGGCGCGGAAACCCTCCAGATCCGATAGAGCGTAGATATTCCCGCTGTCGACCTTGTCCCACAGCTTCAGCACTTCGTTTTGGACATCAGAACGGAGCTCCCAATCATCGAGGCGGATGCGGCCGTCTGTGTCGGTTTCCACTTCTGTTTCGGCCATTTTTTCTGCGAAAAGACGGTAGATCTGCTCAACACAGCCTTCGTGAAGGCCCTTCTCTTTCATCACCTTGAAAAGCAGCGAAACATACAGCGGGACCACAGGGATCGCAGCGCTGGCCTGAGTCACCACAGCCTTGTTCACCGATACATAGGCCTTGCCGCTGATCTCCTCCAGCATCCGGTTTAGTTCGCCGGCGGTGGCTTCCAGGTGCTCTTTGGCCTGCCCGATGGTCCCGTCGCGGTAGACTGGATACGTAATCTCCGGGCCGACATAGGAATAGGCCAGAGTGACGCAGTTTTTCGACAGCACATTGTTTTCAAGCAGAGTCTTCATCCAAAGCCACCAGTCTTCCCCACCCATCACCTTGATGGTGGCGTTGATCTCTAAATCAGAGGCCGGTTCGATGGTGGTCTCGGCAACTTGCCCCGTGTGGAAATCCACAGTCTTGCCGTGAAAGGGTTTTCCAATGGGTTTGAGGACAGAGTTGTACGTCTGGTTGTCCACCGGATCAGTCCGCCTGGGGGCGGCGATGCTGTAGATCACCATATCCACAGCGCCCAGATCGGTTTTGATTAAATCGGCGACCTGCCCCTTCACTGTGTCTGAAAACGCGTCGCCGTTGACGCTTTTGGCGTACAAGCCTGCCCTGTGGGCTTCCTGCTCGAAGGCGGCCGTGTTGTACCAGCCGGCAGTGGCAGTCCTGTTTTCCGATGCCGGGCGATCGTAAAAGACTCCGATGGTGTTGGCCCCGGCGCCAAAGGCGGCGGTGATGCGGGAAGCCAAGCCGTAACCGGTGGACGCTCCGATCACCAGTACATTTTTCATCCCCGACAGGGGTTTTTGTTCTTTGATATAATCGATCTGCCTTTTGACATGGGCGCTGCACCCCACAGGATGGGCGGTGGTGCAGATAAAGCCGCGGAACTTCGGTTGAACGATCATTTAACCACCTCACCTTCAAAACGTCCCAGGCAGCACTTTTTGTATTTGAGGCCGCTCCCGCAGGGGCACGGATCGTTTCTGCCCGTTTGTGACCATATAGAAATATATTGCCGCCGCAGCCGGAATTGGACATCATCCAGCGGAGCTTGATCGTGTCTAAGCTGCACCAAGAGCCGCATGAACGGATCGATGTAGCCGAAAAACTGACGGTAGCCTTCACAAAGCACATTTAGCCCATTGATGCGGTTCTTTGGGCATCCACCGCGGCAGATGAACATCACAGGGCAGCCGCGGCACTGTTTTGCCAGGCCGGCCCATTTTTCACGGCCGAAATCCTGTACCCGCCGATCCTGTGCTAGTATGCCCAAGTCCTGGCTGTGGATGCTGCCGATCCGGTATTCGGGGCCGACGAAGTGATCGCAGAGATAAACATCGCCGTTGTGCTCCAAGGCAAGCGCTCGCCCGCATTCTTCACTGAAGATGCATAGTCTTCCTGGAAGGCCGCTCCAGGCGGCGAAGCATTCCTCCAGGATTTGAATAGAAACATGCCCAACATCGTTTAACAGCCATTGATCGAAAACAGCCGTCAGAAATTTTCCGTATTCCCGCCCGGTGATGCTCTCTTCGCGAAGCCTACCGCCGGCGGTGAATTCCACAATCGGGATAAACTGGATGAACCGGGCGCCGAGTTCCCGAAAGAACTGATATACTTCCACCGGAGCATGGACATTGGCGGCGTTGACTGTGCAGAGAATGTTGTAGTCCACGCGGTGTTTCTGCAGAAGCCTAAGCCCGCTGACTACCTGCTCGCATGTGGGCTCTCCCCGGCGGCCTTTGCGGAAGTGGTCATGGAAATGGGGCGGCCCGTCAAGGCTTAAGCCCACCAGAAACCGATGCTCGCTGAAAAACCGGCACCAGGCATCGTCCAGCAGTGTGCCGTTGGTCTGGACTGCGTTTTCCGCCTGCCATCCCTGGGGTAGGTACTGCTTCTGCAGCTCCGTCACTTTGGCAAAAAAATCCATCCCTAGAAGCGTCGGTTCCCCTCCCTGCCAGGCGAAATGCACATAAGGGCCTGGCTGAGAGGCGATGTACTGCCGGATAAACTCCTCCAAAGTGTGATCCGTCATGCGGAAATCCCGCGTGTCCGGATAGAGTTCAGTTTTCGTCAAGTAGAAACAGTAATCGCAGGCCAGGTTGCATACAGCCCCGATCGGTTTCGCCACAACACTGTACACAGTCACAGTTCCTCCGGCCCAACATCCGCGCCCAAAGGCCGAAGCCCTTCCTTTTCGTAAAACACTGGGCCTTTGGCCCACACCACCGCCAGGTGCATCAGAAGTTCCGTCTTCATCTGCTCCCTTACGGCTGCGTACTGCGGATCATCGTAAAGATTGTGCCATTCATTCGGATCTGTCTTCAGGCAGTAAAGTTCACCCTGAGCTTGATCCACTCTGGCCACCGCGTCCGCCAGCGGCCCGGGGAGGTAAAGAATCAGCTTCCAGTCGTTCTTCCGCCACATATACGATGCAGTGCCGAACTGGCGGTTCGGCGCACCGCCGTAGAGTTCACAAAAAGAGCCACGGCGCTCGGTCTCACCTAAAAGATCCAAGCCGGGCATCCTGGGATCCTGCGGGATCCCCAACGCACTCTTGATTGTGGGGATGATATCCACTAGTTCCGCAGGACGGCTGTCCACAGTGCCTCGCTTGGCTTTTGGGATCACGCTTCCGGAAATGATCAGAGGCACCCGGACACTGCTGTCGTAGAGGCAGTACTTGCTGAACATGTGCCGGCGTTCGCCCATCATGTCGCCGTGATCGGAACAGTAGATGATCAGGCTGTTCTCCAGCCTGCCCAGTTTTTCCAGCTTCTCCAGCACCTGGCCGAAATAACTGTCCAGCCAGCTGCAGTTGGCCCAGTAACGCAGGGTCGTTCGGCGACGCTCTGCTTTGCTCAGCTGCTCCCACGTTTCTCTCCACGCCTGATAGCGCCTAAGCATCTGAGGATTCTGTTCCCGTGTCGCCCGGACATGGGTATCCGGCTCTTCCAACCACGGCGGCTCCGGTACATCGGGGATGTCATCGAGGTTGTAGAGTTCTTCGAATTCTTTGATCACGTTAAACCCGGCATGGGGCTTGATAAACGACAAATATAAAAACAAAGGCCGGTCTGGATCGACACCTTCGTCCAGAAACTTCAGGCACTGCTCGGCGATGAACCCATCCCGGTGGTCCGAAGGCGGAAGTTTGCTTGTGCAGCCGATATATCCATTGGGATTCTCTTCCCCACCGCCGAAGTCTTTGGTCTCCTCAAAATACCGGGCCAATCCCTCAGGATTGACATCGCTCATCATCACCGCGCCGTGCTCATACTGGGGGCTGCTGGCGGCTTGGCCTTCCGCCCGCACTTCAAAGCCCCGGGTTGGCGGCGCGGGATTGAGAAAGCCGTGGTTCCAATGAGTCTTGCCGAATCCGGCTGTCTGGTAGCCCTGCTGCCGCATCAGCTCAGGTAGTGGGGTTGACGGCAAGCGATCCTCAAAAAACAGCCCACCGCCGTTCGAGCGCACACCGATTTGGGAAGGATAATAACCGAACATCAGGGAGTACCGGCTGGGCACACACATAGGAGCTTGGCAGACTGCCTGATCAAATCGGATCCCGGTTCGTGCCAAGCGGTCGAGGTTGGGGGTCTTGACAAGAGGGTTAGCCACACCCAAGGCGTCCCAGCGCTGCTGGTCCGTCATGAAAAAGATCACATTGGGCCTGTTGTCAGCTCTGCTCACTTTGCTCCACTCCTTTTAAGAATCTTGCAAACCAGCTGCTGATCTCCTGCAGCCTGCGGATTCGGTGTTTCGGTTTGCCACTCCGGCTCAGTTCGTGGTTTTCACCGCGGAACATGCACAGCCTGGCTTCCACGCCGTGGTATTTCAAGGCTGTGAACATCTGCAGGCCTTCCACCAGCCAGCAGCGGTAGTCTTCTTCCGAATGGATGAACAAGGTTGGGGTTGTAACTCTGCCCGCATATTTCAGTGGTGATGCGTCCCAGAGCTTGTCAGTGTTTTCCCACAAGTCGGCGCCGATTTGATCCGGGACGAAATAATAGCCGATGTCGGTGGTATTGGCCATGGATATCCAGTTGGAGATGCTTCTTTGGGACACGGCCGCCTTGAACCGGCCAGTGTGCCCGATGATCCAGTTGGTCATGAACCCGCCGTACGAGCCGCCGGCAACTCCAAGCCGCTCCGGATCGATGCTGGGGTACTGGGCAAGGACTGTATCCACAAAGCCCATCAAATCGTCGTAATCAATGGTGCCGTATTTGCCGCGGATATCGGCGAAATCATTACCTTTGCCGTCACTCCCCCGTGGGTTGCAGAACATGACAAAATAACCTTGGTTGGCCCAATACTGCATTTCGTGGAAATAGACCTCGCCGTACACCGTCTTGGGCCCGCCGTGGATGTTGAGAATTGCCGGGTACTTCTGCCTGGGATCCCAATCCACAGGCTTCAGCACCCATCCATCGATCTCCACGCCGCCGTTGGTGTAGGTCACCGGGTCCGGCTTGACGACGCGCCGTTCATTTGCGAACCAGTCGTTGAAGTGAGTGATCTGGACTTCCCGATCCTGCTCCAGGCGGTAGACCTCCTGCAGGCGGTCAGGGCTTAAGCGCACCAAAAGCATCGTGCCGTTTCGCACCGCAAAGCCGTCGACCGAGCCTGGGGAGCTGGTCAGTTTGGTGATCCGCCCGTTTGCATCAAGACGGTTCAAGTATGAGTGAGCCCCTTCTGTGCTGATAAAATACAATGCTTCCCCGAACACTTTCAACGACTTGGAATGGCCGAACCGGCAGTCTGATCCAACAGAATTGCCAATGGACAGATCCAGCCCGGGAGTGAGCAGGCGCTGCTCTTTGGAAGCCAAATCCACAGTATAAAAGAGGGGGTTATGGTTTAAACCGTACGGCACACCATCGGTGCCGGCGCAGATGATCTGTTTGTCGTCGAGAAAATCAGCGAAATAATAGCGGAAATGATCCTGGTTCGCCAAGAGGCTCAGGCTGCCGCTTTCCAGGTCAAGAAGATACAGTCGATTCTCCAATTCCCGTTTGCTCTTGTAAGGGGCGGCGATCACCACCGCCCGGGCGCGGGAAGGATCCAAAGCCGCCGAGCTCACATCCAGTTCTTCGCCTGTCATGGGCTGCCAGCTGTTCTCCTTAAGATTGTACAGATAAAGTCTGTTTCTGGTGCCGCTTGTGAAACCTCTGCCGTTACTCCAATAGGGGATCGTCTCCAACACTTCATAGTCTCTTTCTTCCTTCCGCTGTTTGAGTGCCTTGGCCCTCTCCACATCGTCAAGGCCAGCCAGCGGTGGGCGCGCGGGGTTGTATGCCGCCACAAGCAGGAAGTTCTCATCGTCGATCTGTTCGATCTGGCTTACAGAAAAAGGCACCTCAAAGAACTTGACCGCCTCTCCCCCATGGATGCAGATCTTGTAAAAGACTGTGAACTCTTCCCCGCTTTCTCTTCTTTCTTTGTCCTTAGGATCCCTCAACCCTACGAAAACAATATGTTCATTGTCGTTGAGCCAAGTGAAAGCCCGTTCTTTGTTCAAGGCCGTAAGCTGGAAGTATTTCCCGGAATCCGCTTCGCAAACCCAGAGGTTCGAATCATATTCATTCTGGTCCAGATTCGCTTTGTGGACGGCGAAGCAGGCATGGGAGCCGTTGTTGTTGAATTCCAGCCCGGAGATGAAATGAAACCTGGTAAAGTCATCCAGCTTGATCCGTTCCAAGGAGAATCAACCTTTCATTAGAATATGCCCAAATTTGGTACTTCCACGCTTATTATATCATAGGATTGCCCTTGTTTTCAGCAGTTAGGCAAATATGTTGTTTCTTATTTGTTAACGAGGTAAATATGTACATGCCTTATGTTGATTTTTACATTTTGTTAAGATACAATTGAGATACAAACTATCTCTTAAAACAGGAGGTATTTAGATGAAAAGGATTCTTGCTCTTTCATTGATCCTTGTGCTCGCCATCAGCGCAGCTGCCTTGGCAAAGCCCGAGTTCACAGCTGTCTATGGCACACCAGTGATTGACGGTATTTTGGATGAAGTCTGGAAGAATGCCCCGGTTGTGGAGCTGACCATGGATAACTATGAAGCCATCGGTGGTTCGTATGTTGCCAGAGGCCCGGGAGGCTTTGCCGCAGGCGGCAGGTTCCGTGTGATGTGGGACGAAGAGAATCTGTACCTGTTTGCCGATATCGCTGATAGGGACGGTTCGTTCAACGCCAGCCCCGGCGCGAACTTTATCAGAAACGACCTGATCCAGGTCTGCATCAAGCCTGATCCTTCAGTGGAGAAAGGCCAAGGCCGGTTTATCTTCGACATTATTGCCACCTCCAACGTCGGCACTCCGCTGGTTTGGGAAAACTGGACAATCCCCGGCAATGTTGACCTGCCGATCGCAGGGCTCACCTTCTTCGGCGGCTACACCATCGAAGTGGCCTTCCCGTGGGAGATCCTGCAGCCGGCAGCTGTTGCCGAAGGCGTCAGCTTCCCGTTTGGCCCATTCATTCTTGATGCCACCAGCGACGGCGAACGGAAAGGCTTCCTGTTCCCGTGGCCTGACGGCCACGACGGCATTGGCAACGAGGATTCCTGGACCGTTGTCACATTGGTAAAATAGCATATTGTATTAAAAGCGGCTGTTGGAGCTTCCAACAGCCGCTTTTTTTGTCTCAGTGCGCTTTCACTTCTGTCCAAATCCGGTCGTATTCCCTCAACATCTCCCCGATATGCACGAACACTTCCGCATTGGCAATGTCCTCTGGGTTGGGATAAGCCACCTTCTCTATGTCTCCCTCCAAAGAGAGTTTTTCTCTGGCATCCATGTGCGGCGTGGAATACCCAGTGTACTCGGCGTTGGCCAGAGCGATTTCCGGATCATTCATAAAGTTGATGAAAGCTTCCGCCAGCTCCTTGTTTTGAGCTGTCTTGGGAATCACCATGCCGTCAAACCAGAGATTGCCGCCGTTTTTCGGCACAGCGTAAGCCAAATTGGAGTTCTCCCGCATGGCGTAAACCGCATCTCCCGACCAGACCACCGCCAGGGCAGCTTCTTCGGCCACCATCTTGTCCTTGGCCTCATCAACGACATAAGCCAGCACCAATTCTTTTTGCTTGATCAGCTCATGCTTGGCCGCCTCCAGTTCAGCCGGGTCGGTGGAGTTGAGGGAATTACCAAGCTTCTGCAGGGCGATACCGATGGCATCCCGCTGACTGTCCACCATTAGGATCTGTTTGCGGTACTTCTCATTCCAGAGAATATCCCAGCTGTCCACCGGGTCTGAAACCATGTTCTTGTTGTAGAGTATACCAAGGGTCCCCCACATGTATGGAACGGAGTATTCGTTGTTGGGATCGTGATCCAAACCCTTGAACATGGGATCGATGTACTTATCGTTTGGCACATTTTCGAAATTGATTTTCTGCAGCAAATCCTCGTCGATCATCCGCTTGATCATGTAGTCGCTGGGAAACAAGACATCGTACTTGCTGCCGCCCGACTTCACCTTGACATACATGTCCTCGTTGGTGGAAAACGTGTCGTAAACGACGCGCACGTTGTACTCCTCTTCAAACCGATCCAGCACACTCTCGTCAATGTAGTCGCCCCAGTTGTAGACGTACAATGTCGGCTTCTTCTCACCGCGCATGATTACGACTAAGACGGCGAGCACTGCCAAAACGGCGATGGCGATGATCATAAGCTTCTTGTTCATGGTTTCGTCTCCCCTTTCTTGAGTTTTCCTTGCTGACCCTCAGATTGACAATGACCAACAGCACCAAGACTGCCAGGAACATCAGTGTGGAAACCGCATTGATTGTGGGATTGACTCCCCGCCGTGCCATGGAAAAGATAGTGATCGACAGGTTTGCCACACCGGAACCGGTGGTGAAGAAACTGATGACAAAGTCGTCGATGGATAGGGTGAATGCCAGCAGCAAACCTGTGATGATCCCCGGCATGATCTCGGGCAGGATCACCTTCTTGAACGCGTACCACGGTGTGGCCCCCAAATCCAAGGCTGCCTCATAAAGATGCGTGTCAAGCTGTTTGAGTTTCGGCAGCACCGACAGGATCACATAGGGGATGTTGAATGTGATATGGGCTAAAAGCATTGTCAAAAGCCCCAGAGGCATCCTGGCAAAGACAAACAGCAGCATCAATGAAATACCTGTGACGATATCCGGATTGAGGACCGGAATATACGTAATGTTCATGATCACCTTGCGCTGAACACCACGCCAGCCGTTTAGGCCAATTGCCGCCGCTGTCCCGATCACCGTTGCGATGGCTGCTGATAATACAGCGATGATGATCGTGTTGTACAGAGAACCCAGGATATGCCGATCCTGAAGCAGCTCGCCATACCAGCGCAGTGTAAAGCCTCCCCATGTTCCCCGGGAGCGGGAATTGTTGAATGAATAAAGGATCAACACCAGGATCGGTGCATAAAGGAATGCAAAGATCACAGCCACATAGCATTTTTTCAACGCCCTTACCACAGCCCCAACCCCCTGTCCTCGCCGGCGAATTTAGACATCACTGCCATGCTGAGCAGGATCAGTACCATCATCGCCAAAGAAATCGCGGAACCAAAACCCCAGTCGCTGACATAAAGGAACTGCTGTTCAATCAAGTTGCCGATCAGGGTGAATTGACCGCCGCCCAGCAGCCGGGAAATGACGAACGTGGTGACGGCGGGCATGAACACCATGGTAATACCTGAAATTACACCCGGAAGGCTCAAGGGGAAAATAACCTTTCGGAACACTATGATTCCATTGGCTCCCAAGTCTTCCGCCGCCTCGACAACACTCGGATCAATTTTACTTAAAACAGAATAGATGGGCAGCACCATGAACGGCAGAAAGTTGTAGACCATGCCGAGAATCACTGCTGCTTCCGTGTATAGGATGCTGATTGTCGGCAGCCGCAGCCAGCTCAGCACAATGTTAAGCACGCCGTTCTGCTCCAGAATGGTCATCCAGGCATATGTGCGCAAAAGGAAATTCATCCACATGGGCACAACCAATAGCATGATTAAGACATTGGTGTGCTTGAAATCACTGCGGGCCAGGATATACGCCAGAGGGTAGCCCAGGATAAAGCAAACCACGGTGGCCACAAAGGCCAGCTCGATCGATCGGTATAAAACCTTCAGGTAAATCGGTTCAAAAAAACGCCTGAAATTATCGGTGGAAAACCGAAATCCAGCGTCTGTCCTGACCGTCAGGCTGTAATAACAGACTAGAATGATGGGGACAACGATAAAGATTACCATCCAGACCAAATAGGGCGATGCTGCCCACTTGTAACTCATGGCTAGCCCTGGTCCTCCTTCCGCATAATGTGGATGTCCTGAGGTGTGATTACCATGCCGACTTTGCTGCCTACCGGCTGCATCAGCGTGTCATGGACGATCCACACATATTCGCCGTTTTCAACCATCATCTCATAATGAACCCCTTTGAAGACCACGGAACGGACTTCGCCCCTTAACATACCTTCTGATTCAGGCACAAGCTTGATATCCTCCGGCCGGATTACCACATCCACCGGTTCGTTCTCGCCAAAACCGGCGTCGACACACTCAAACCTGTGGTTGGCAAATTCCACCAAGTAATCTCTAACCATTATTCCGTCAACAATGTTGCTCTCACCGATAAAGTCAGCGACAAAAGCATTCTTGGGCTCGTTGTAGATGTCGATGGGTGTACCAATTTGCTGAATCCGGCCTTCCCGCATCACAACGATAGTGTCGGACATGGTCAGGGCTTCTTCCTGGTCATGGGTGACATAGACAAAGGTGATCCCCAAAGACTGCTGCATATGCTTCAGCTCCAACTGCATGTCCTGCCGCAGCTTTAGGTCCAAGGCCCCCAACGGCTCGTCGAGCAGCAGTACATCTGGTTCATTGACCAATGCCCGGGCGATGGCCACCCGCTGCTGCTGGCCGCCGCTTAAGGAATCCACTTTCCGCTCCTCGTAACCCTCGAGGTTCACCATCTTGAGCATGTTCTTGACCTTTTGCTCGATGACTTCCTCATCCAGCTTCTTGATCCGCAGCCCAAAGGCGATGTTTTCATAGACGTTCATGTGCGGGAACAATGCGTAACGCTGAAACACCGTATTGACTCTGCGCTTGTATGGAGGGAGATGGTTGATGTTAGTGTTGTTGAAGATTACTTCTCCTGTCGTCGGCTGTTCGAAACCGCCGATAATCCGCAGGGTAGTGGTCTTGCCGCAGCCGCTCGGCCCCAGAAGCGTCACAAACTCATTCCGGTAGATTTTAAGGTTGATATCCCGCAGCGCTTCGGTGCCGTCGTAGTCTTTTGACACGTTTCTCAGTTCGATGATGCATTCTGCCACCTTTATCCCCCTTACCTAAAAGCTTGGCGGTGTCGCCACCCATAACACCTTGGCCTCTGACTTGCCGCCGTTGGCCAGATAATGGACCATGTTCGGTTTAAAATAAAAACAGTCGCCTCTGGAGGCCTTGAATTTCTGTTTTCCCAGATGGAGATGGATGTGGCCCTTGAGCACATAGCCGAATTCCTCGCCTTCGTGTGGATCCTGGGGGCTGGTGCGGCCGCCGGGTGCTAGTGTCACAAGAATCGGCTCCATCATGTTTTTCTGGGCGTTGGGGACTATCCAATCTACCTGCAGCATCAGTTCCTCATCTTCACTGGTGAAGATATCGTTGGCGGTGAAAACAACTTTCTCCTGAGTCCGATCATTAAAAAAGTCCCGCAGGTTGGTCCCCAGGCTTTCCAGAATGTCCACGAGCGTGGCTATTGACGGCGAGGTCAAGTCCCTTTCCACTTGGGAAATGAATCCTTTGGTCAGTTCACAGCGGTTGGCCAGTTCTTCCTGGGTTAACCCGTTTAGAACCCTTAAACGCTTGATCTTCTCGCCAATTTTCATAGAAATGCTCCTTGGAAAAGTTTGTATTTACTAAACCTAAGGTTTAGGCGTACTAAACAAAGCATTTTTATTCTATTGCGTTTTTCCCCATTCTGCAATAACCAATATTGCCGGTTTTCCCGTTTTACAGCGAAAGAGCTTGCCTATCTTTCTGTTTTCTCCCCAAAGCTCTCACTTGAAGGATTTTGACAATCATCGGCGAATCAATTATTTGGAAAGGAGGGGGCACTGTGAGTATTCTGGTTGTTGACGATTCGGTCTTCACACTGCGCTTCGTGGAGTACAACTTAAAAGCCGCCGGATACAGCGATATCCACACTGTCACCAGCGGAGAGCAAGTGTTTTCCTTCCTTAATAATAACGATAATTACACACAGGTAGACTTGATCTTGATGGACGTTTTCATGAAGGGGACCAGCGGTATTTCAGTCTGCAAGTCGCTGCAAAACCATCCCAGGTTCAATCAGATCCCCGTGATGATCATGACAGCGGACACCACCGAGGAGATCCTTCAGGAATCCTTCGCAGCCGGAGCGGTGGATTACATCACCAAACCGATTCGCAAGACGGAGCTTTTGGCCCGGGTCGCTTCTGCCATCAAACTTAAGAGGGAAATGGACAAGGTGCGAGAGCGGGAGCGGGAGCTTTTGGAAGTCAAGCATAAACTGGAACTGGCTAATCTGGAGCTTGCCCGGCTGGTATCCCTCGATGGGCTTACGGGAATCCCGAACCGCCGGTCCTTCGACCAAACCCTGATTGCCGAGTGGCAGCGGGCTTATGAAGACGGTACCTGGCTTGGGCTTATCATGATCGATATCGATCATTTCAAGCAGTTTAACGATACCTACGGCCATCCCGCCGGCGATTCATGCCTGCAGATGATCGCCTTTACCATCAGGCAGACGCTGAAGGGATCCTGTGATTTTGTCGCCCGCTACGGCGGCGAGGAATTCGCCGTAATCCTTCCGGCGACCGACTTGGCGGCGGCAACGGTAATCGCGGAAAAGATCCGCACGAACATCCAAGCCCTATCCATCCCCCACAAAAACACGACGCTCCCGGCGGGAGTAATCACCATCAGTCTGGGGACAGCCGCCATGGTACCGCGCACGATCGGCCCCAATCACTGGGACCAGTTGATCCAAGCAGCTGACAGAGCCCTGTACAACGCCAAAAGGAGCGGGCGCAATCTGGTTAGACAAGCTCAATGACCCCTGTCACGGGGTCATTGTTGTTTGATCTTCCGCAAGAAACACCTTGGGCCCAAAGATGGCCTGGGCTTTGGCAAGCTCGGCACCGGGATCGTCAAGCACAGCCCTGCCGTGATGGGTGAACCCGATGGAGGCCACTGTTTTCCCCTGCCGCACCACATGTGAGCAGATTTCTTCCACAGTATGGTGCCCCGTCTCCACCAGCAGCAGATCCACCGGCCCCAAGTCAAACAGGGGCTCCAGCTCTGCCATTTCCTTGAAATCCCCAGAGTAGATGATCCGCTTTCCCCCAGCCTCAATCAAAAAGGAAAACGACTGCCATGAGCCGCCTGGGGCAGGCGTCCCTAGGTGCAGGTTGTGCACGGCCGTGACCTTGAAGCCTGCTTCGTGGTAGATCATACCGTCGGTGATCCGCTTTGGGCTGAATCCAATGCCTTGATCAAGCGTTCTACCTTTGAGAAACAGCATCAGCTTCAGGCCTTCCCAAATCTCCGCCGCCGGAAGGTGGAGCTCAATCTCACGAGCATTGGCCTGAAGCGAACGGGATTCAAGTTTCTTGATCACCCAGACCAGGTGCGGCAGCCCGCCGATGTGATCCATATGGGGATGGGAGATGAAGACCGCGTTAGTCTTAAGCAAGTCCAAACCCATCATATGGGCGGTATAACCACAGCTTTCGCCGGCGTCAAACCAGAACAGCCTGTCCTGATACTCCACAACCAACGACGAGTGCCTGCGGTTTGGCTGCGGTTCCGTACCGGCGCATGTACCCAGGAAGTGAATCTTCACCACGCCGCTGATCTCCCCTCCGTTTCAACCTAAAACTGGTAGCTTTTGAACACAAATGTGCTGTCGGTAATCCCTGTGGGAGCCGATATGATGTTTTCCGGGCGCGGCGTAAGGCCGACCGCCGGCAGCTGCAGCACATGAGCCAGGATTCTCATCGTAAAGGGTTGATCGACTGCCGCCGGAATAGTAAGATCGAACCCGTCGGCGTCGGGGTTGTAGTACCGCAGCACCGGCCAGCGCTCCTCCCATTCGACAGTGGTGTCCCCATCGAGGATGACGGCACCATTAAGCAGTTCCGGTTCAATATAGATGATCAAGTTGTTCACTTCGGGAGCAGCTTGGATCTTCATGGTCATGCGGCGAACTTCACCTTCGTTTTGGTCCTCCAAAAGCTCAACCCTGATCAGTTCTTGGGCAGCCTCCGGCTCCAAAGCCGCTTGGCTGTATATCACAGGCAGATCTTCATATGGGATGAACTGGCCCAGGTTGGATTCTTGGTACTCGCTGCCCAGCACTTGCTCCGTGTATGAATCCGGCGCCTGATCGAGGCTCACCCAGTAGGCCTGCTCCAAGTCAAGATCGGCAAAATAGAAGAGGGTATCCATGTGGGGGCTGCGGTCTCCTTGTGAAGACCAGATGCCCATCCCAAGGCAGGCTGCGGCTGTAATGACTGCCAGGATCGGGAGCACCAGCTTTTTCCACTGTATGATGCTCGCCCAATGCGGCAGCAGCGCCCCAAAGGCCATTACTGCCATGAAGGACAGCAACCCCGGCAGGGCATACCCCAAGATGACGAACAGCGTCCTAAGCAAATACGGCCACAAAATCAACACCGGCAAGGATCCGATCGCCAGCACGGCAAGCTTTGAGGGCCAGGCAAGCTTGGGGCGGGCGTTGATGATCATGGCAGCCGCCAAGCTGAACAAGAACGGCCAGACAAAGGCATAGCTTGCCCCCGGCAGGTACAGAGACGCCATTACGGTCACAACCAGCCAAACAGTATTTATGCCCAGGTATAAATCCATCAGCCTATACTTGTCCAGGGCCCATGTGTACAGCCAGAAAAACAGAGCGCCGACCAGAGCGGCGATCGCTCCGTAGTACCACAACCCTCCCGTCATGGGGATGTACTGGTAGAACCCGCTGCCGGACTGGACGATTCCAAAGAACATGTTGGTTATCAGCATGCTGAAGATCGCCATGCCGATAAACAGCAGCACGCCAAAGGCGGTATGGGTAAGCTTGGCTTTTTCCGTCTTGAAAGCATGCCAGCAGACAAAACCAAACAAGATGATGGCAACAGTCAAGGTATGGGCAACAAACCCGATGGGATAACGGACTAAAAACCGGCCGAGAATGTCGAAATAGACCCGGTTGGCGGCAAGATCCGCCTCCCCCTCTTTAATCTCCACATTTCCAAAATGAGTGACCAATTGGCAAAGATAAGTCCCCAAATGCTGCAAACTGCTCTCATCAAGGGTGCCGGGGTTGTCCAAAGGTGTCTGGAACGCCCTGGCATTGTCCAAGAAGGTCAGCTGCAGCCCTGGGATCAGGGCCTGCTTGAAGGCCAAGAAATCAGTATCATTAACCAGCCAGCGGTAAACCTCATGGGTGAATGAGTTTGCGACAGGATTATCCACGGCCTTGGCAAAATGAGGCACAATCCAGCTGTTGTCCCGTCCGGACTCGATCATCATCACCGGACCTGCTGTTCCCCGGGCCGCAGCAGCGATCACCAGGCCCACATCTTCTGCCCAAGGGTGCTGCTCCAAAAAGGCAAGCGTGCCCAGGATGCCTGTCTCGCCGCCGTCGGCGAACAATATGATCAGATCGTTTTTCAGCGGCTCCCGCAGGCTCAGCACCCTTAACATCTCAAGGATCGCCGCGATCGCCGCTTTTGATCCGCTTGCCCCCGGCACTAGGCTGATTGTGTCATAATGGGCCACCAAAGCCACTGCGCGGGAAGAATCCGTGCCGGGGATCCTGGCGATGACATTGGCCACATTGCCGGCATTGCGCCAGTAGGGATTGTACATTGTGGTTTCATGGATTTCCGCTTCCAAACCCAGTGCTTTCAGCTCGCCTAACAAATATTCCCAGACTTGCCGGTGGCTGACGCTGCCGATCGGTGTCGGTTCCGCGGCGATCTGGGCCAAATGCTCCATAGCCCTGCCGGAAGCGAACTGATCCTGCGGCGCGCCGCTGCCAACCGGCTTGGGCGGTTTGATCGCACAAACGGCAATCACCAGCATGATTACTATAAATCCAAGCAAAATCAAAGCCAGGTTTCTGTTCTGCTTATGGTTTTCCATTAGTCCAACCTCCGTTCTGCTATTCCTTTCTTTACCTCCCGCGCAAATTCCTTGTCCCGTTCGGTCTTGTTTTTTGGCCCACCGGTGTGATATACTTTAGTTAAGATTTGGTAAATATATGTATGACTACATTAAAGGAGATTTCAGCATGACAAAGAGCTTACGGATCAGGCTGATCCTCATTTTTCTATTCTTGGGGCTATTGCCGGCTATTATTGTCGATACTGTGTTCTACCTTCGCATAGAAAAAAGAGAACGGGAGATCATCTACCGGGACTCCGTCAGGCTTCTGGAATCGATCAGCGAGAAGCTGGACAGTTTCTTCCAGTATCACACCGGGCAGATTGAGACTCTGGCCAATGACCAGAGCATTACCCTTCCTATCTCTCTCATGGCCAACACAGAGCCGAATTCCAGCATGTGGCGCACCAGTTTGACCACAGTTCTCAATTCCATCAACAGAGTGGCCAAGGACTATCAAGATCAATACTTGGATCTGTTCGCCACAAGCAACGACTACATCCTTTTCAACCCCCAGGCCACATTGACTGCGGATGACGCACCCAAGGATTTCATAGGCACCGCCCTGGCAACCGCCGCTCCCACGTGGTCGCCGTGGATCTGGTCTGAACAGCTGCAGACATATTTGATGTTTGTAACAGTACCGGTCTACAATATCACTGGAGATGTGGTCGGCACTGTCGGCGCAGCCATCGGCCACGCCCAATTGGACCAATTGATACAAAGTGTCTCAAGCCCCTACAATCTTGAGTATGATGCTTATCTGGTCAAGCCTGACGGCCTGCTGCTCAGCAGCACTCAATATGAAGGCTACACAAGCTTCACCCGCAAGGTGGATACAGACATCATCACGTCAGCCACACGAATTGCCGCTGGCGTCAATGAGAATCCCTTCATTGATCTGGAATACCGCAGTTTCGACGGTGAAACCGTGTTGGGTTACGCAAAGCTGGTACATATCGGCAGCGAACCTGTGATTCTGATCGTGGAGACAAACAAAGACGCGGCTATGGCCGGAGTCTACCAAACCCAAATACTATTTTCCGTCATTATTGTGGCCTCAGCGCTTGGCATCGGGCTGGTCAGCAACTTTTTATCCAACAGCATCACAAGGCCCATCGCCCATTTGGTGGCTTACAGCGAACAAGCAGCTTCTGGAGATTTGTCGCAGCAGATCGAAATCAAGCGCAGGGATGAAATCGGTAAACTGATCGCCTCGTTCAACAAGATGACAGACAACCTCCGGGAAATGATTTCCTTGATCAACGACGCGGTCCACAACGCATCCTCCGCCAGCGAAGAGCTCTCGGCGGCCGCGGAAGAAAACTCCGCCACCATCGAAGAGATTGTCTCAACCATCAATCATTACGCCCAAACCACCAAAGAGGTGCACCGCATCACCGAAAAGATGGCGATGCAGGCGAAGAATGTCAATCAGCTGTCGCACAAGGGCAGCGAGCAGATGATCGCTTCAGACAGAGTGATGATGGAGATTCTCGAGTCATCCAAAGCGTCACAGGAGAAGATCGCCCAGCTGGAACAGGCGGTAAACCAAATCAGCGAAGTAGTCAATATTATTTCCCAAATTGCGGATCAAACCAACCTTCTGGCTCTAAACGCCGCCATCGAGGCCGCGCGCGCTGGTTCCCACGGCCGCGGGTTCGCTGTAGTCGCGGATGAGGTCAGGAACTTGGCGGAAGAGACACAGGCCTCCATCGGCACCATCATGAATTATATCAATCAGCTGCGCTCAGGGACAAACGAAGCGGTCAGTGTTATCAACAGCAACAACGAAAAGATTGTCGCCGGAGCCAAGAGTCTGAAGCAAACGCAAGAAGACTTTGAGGAGATCATTGCCAGCATCGGCGATACAGTGCAGCTGATCAATGAAGTGAACACATCCAGCGTGGAAATCGAAGCGGGGATGGCGGAGTTGGCCGCCTCCTCCGAACAGCAGGCCGCTTCCATGGAGCAGATCGCCGCCAATGCGGAAACCGTTGCCAAGATGGCGGAAGAGATGGCCAGGCTGGTCAACCGTTTCAAGCTGTAAACAGATACGAAACAGCCAAACAGCGAAAAAGAAAACAGCTGCGGGTTTTGTGCCCGCAGCTGTTTTCTTCTCTGTTGGTTTACGCCGTGCTCACACCGGGAAGGGAGAGCTCTCTAGCAAACAGGCACGCTGATTTCTGTGCCTCTGGATTGACGGGATCAACCGAAATCAATTCCGGCACCTGCTCAAGGCACTCGGGCTTGGCAAACGGGCACCGCGGAGCAAAGGCACAGCCTTTGATATCCGCAGTCGCTTTGCCGATTTCGCCCTTCACCACATCATGCGGCCGCCACGAAGCTTTGGGGTTGGCGTCCGGCACAGCACCCAAAAGGGCACTGGTATAAGGATGGGTGGGGTTCTCATACAGCCGATCCACATCAGCGATCTCCACAATCCTCCCGAGGTACATCACGGCCACCTGATCGCACAGGTAGCGAACCACACTTAAATCGTGGCTGATGAACAGATACGTCAATCCCAGCTGTTCCTGGAGATCCAAGAGCAGGTTGAGGACCTGAGCCTGGACCGATACATCAAGCGCCGACACCGGCTCATCCGCCAGAATCAAGGATGGATTTAGGGCCAAAGCCCGAGCGACACCGATCCGCTGCCTCTGGCCGCCGCTGAACGAATGTGGAAAGCGCCGCATGTATTCCGGGCGCAGGCCTACCAGTTTCAGCAGTTCCGCAACCCGTTCCTCGTATACGGATTTAGGCACGCCGTGGGCTTTCATCGGCTCGGCGACAATTTCCATAATCGGCATGCGGGGATTGAGAGAAGAGTAAGGATCTTGAAAGATCATTTGCATATCGCGCCTGATCCGTTTGAGGTCCTTTTTTTCCGCCTTGGCCATATCGACCACACCGTCCCTGGAACGGAACAGGATGGTTCCCGCAGTCGGATCGTAAGCCCGGATCACCGTCCGGGCAATGGTCGTTTTGCCGCAGCCGGACTCTCCTACCAACCCCAGAGTCTTACCTTTCCTGACCGTGAAACTCACGTCATCAACGGCTTTCACATGGCCGAGCACTTTTTTCAGCAAGAAACCAGACTCGATCGGAAAGTATTTCTTAAGGCCAGTCACCTGCAGAATGACATCATCAGGCATTTGCAGCATCGCGAGCCGCCTCCCTTCCTGTGTACAGATGGCAGTATACGGTGTGTTCGCTTCCGACAGTGACTGGTTTTGGCATCTCTTCGCGGCAGATCTCCATACGGTGTTTGCACCTTGCTTCGAAGGGGCAGCCCTTGGGGATGTCGTAGGCACTGGGAACCGAACCAGGAATAGAACTCACCCGCTCGCCCAGCCTGCCGGTAAGCTTCGGAATCGACTGCAGCAGCCCCTGCGTGTATGGATGAAGCGGTTCTTCGAATATCTCCATAGTCGGGCCGGTTTCCACGATTCGGCCCAAATACATGATATTGACTGTTTCCACCATGTGGGCTACCACGCCTAATGCGTGGGTGATCAGGATCATCGAAAGGTTGAACCGATTCTGCAGATCCTGGATCAAACTTAAGACCTGTGCCTGCAGCGTCACGTCCAAGGCAGTGGTGGGTTCGTCCGCAATCAGCACTCTAGGATTGCGGGCCAAAGCCATGGCGATCATTGCCCTTTGGCGCATACCGCCGCTGAACTGAAATGGATATTCGTCGACCCGCCTTTCAGCCTGGGGAATGCCCACCAGCTTCAACAGCTCGATTGTCCGGTTCCTGGCCTGTTTCTTGGTCATCCCCTGGAAGAGGATCAAGGCCTCGGATATTTGGTTGCAGATGGTGTGCACCGGGCTTAAGGAGGTCATCGGCTCCTGGAAAATCATGGCGATGTCCCGGCCGCGGATCGCGCGGATCTCTCTGCCTTCTGGCTTTAGCTTCGCAATGTCGATGATGTTCCCATCCTGCTGCCGAAACAAGATCTGCCCGCTTAAGGTGGCATAAGGCGGAAGCAGCCTGTTTAAGGCATAGGAGCTGACTGTTTTGCCGCAGCCGCTTTCGCCGACAATCCCGATGGATTTGCCTTCCGGCACATCGTAACTCACGCCGTTTACGGCGTGGACAATTCCTTCGCTCAATTTGAACTTGACAACCAGATCCCTGACCTCAAGTATATTCTTTGGATTCATGTCATCTTCACCACCCAGTAGTCTTTCAATCAGTTCCCGTATGGATCGGCGGCATCCCGCAGGCCGTCACCCAGGAAATTGAACGCGAGCACATAGATGATTACAAACACGCCGGGTATCAACAGCCACGGGGCCATGGAGATGGTATGCACGTTTTGCGCCTGCTGCAGCATGACGCCCCAACTGACTACCGGTGCCCTCAAACCTATCCCCAGGAAACTGAGGGAAGTTTCTGCCAGAATCATCGACGGGATGCTCAGAGTCAAGCTCGCAATCACGTGGCTCATAAACGACGGGATCAGATGCGTGAGAATAATCTTGGGTTCGCTCGTTCCCGCCAAGCGCGCCGCCACAATGAAATCTTCGTTTTTCAGAGCCAGAACCTTACTGCGGATCTGCCTTCCCAAAGCTGTCCAGCCGATAAATGACAAGATAATGGTAATGCCGAAGTAGACTAGTTTCGGCGAGATATCCGGAGGAATGGCGGCGCTCAGCGCCATCCACAGCGGTATCTGGGGGAAGGAGCGGATTACCTCGATCAAGCGTTGTATGATGTTGTCAACAACTCCTCCATAGTATCCGGAAATTCCGCCCAGAATCAGGCCGAGAATCAAGCTCAAGAACACACCGGCCAATCCGATGCTCATGGAAATCTGCCCACCGTACATCACCCGGGAAAAGACATCCCGCCCAAGGTCGTCAGTGCCGAAGAGATGAATGTACCCTTCGTCGACACCAAACAGATGAATATTTGATTTAAACAGGCCAAACAGCTTATACTGATCATCGTTGGATTTGCCTCGGACAAAGAAGCGGATGTAAATTCTGCGGCTGGTATCCTCTGTGTATACTTTCTGGAATGTCTCCCAATCCGTCGTAACTTTGAGTGGATGAATGAACGGGCGCAAGCTGAATCCGTTCTCGTCCCAGAAACGGATCTTTTGAGGCGGGACATAAATGTTGCCCCGATCCCGGTGGGTTGGCCCATAGGGCGCGATAAAAGGCGCAAAGATGGCGCCAAGATACATCAAAGCGATTACAAAGCCTGCAATTACTGCCACTTTGTGCTTGCGAAACTTCCACCACATCAAGCGCCATTGGCTGGCGTAGAATATTTTCTCTTCGGTTGTGCTCAAGGCCTCTGCCGTGTCTGCCGCAGGAGCCGGGATTTTTTTCCTCGCCATGGACTACGCCTCCTCACTCGTAACGGATCCGGGGATCAACTAATACCAGCAGCAAGTCGGAAATCAGGGTGCCGATCATTGTCAGGAGCGCCAGCAACAGCAAAAAGCTGCCTGCAAGATACATATCCTGGCTGCGCAGCGCCGCCAGCATCAGCGGCCCTGCTGTCGGCAGGCTCAAGACAGTCGCGGTCACAGCCTCCCCCGAAACCATATTCGGCAGCTGCCACCCTACTGTGCTGATGAAAGGAATGAGCGCCAATCTCACCGGATATTTGAACACGAGCCGCACCGTGCTGATCCCTTTGGATCTAGCGGCGACTACGTAGGGTTTTCCCAGTTCATCAAGGAGGTTGTTGCGCAGCACCCGGATCAACCCAGCGGTGCCGGCGGTTCCAACCACAATCATGGGGATCCAGATATGCGTCAGCATATCGACGAACCTCGCCCAACTCCAAGGCGCCATCATATACTCAGGAGAGAACAGCCCACCAACTGTAAACCCAAAGTATTTAGATGAAATGAACATCAGGATAAGTGCCAACATGAAGTTTGGTGTGGACAATCCCAAAAACCCGACAAATGTGAAGAAGTAATCTCCCAAGGTGTGCTTGCGCACAGCACTATAGATGGCAATCGGAAAAGAGATAATCCACGAAAACAGCATCGCCGACACGGAAACCGCGACGGACAAGCCGAGCCGTTCCCAAATCAGATGACTCACCGGCCGGTTCCACTCGAATGAAAAGCCGAAATCCCCTCTGGTAATAATACCCTTCATCCAATTGAAATACTGGATGTGCATCGGCTTATCCAGGGAGTAACGGATTCTTAGAGCTTCAATCATCTCCATATCGACCTCGTCGCCAGTTGCTCGCATCTGGGCGATGAGTGTGTTAAGATAGCTGCCCGGCGGCAGTTGGATGATGATAAAGGATATGATCGAGATCATGAAGAGGATGGGAATCATCTGCACGATTCGCTTGACTATATACCTGAGCATCAGTTTTTCCCCCAATCAAACCGCTGTCCACAAACAAAAGGATTGGTAAAAGAGAAGTCAACCTGGAAGTTGACTTCTCTTTCACCCTATTCAGGTCTTACCGAGATTATTTCCAGAACCATTGATATGGTTGATAGATGGCCGGGTTGGCCGGATGGCTGTGGGCACCCACATAGTCGCCAGGAATGTTTCTCAGGTTGTTCTTGGCGAAGGAGAGGTTGAACGGTACACCCACAGTACCGATGGTCCAGAGGTTGCGGCCCCAGATCTCGGCAATCTCACGGACATAAGCAGCCCTGACATCATCGTCGGCGGTCGCGGGAGCCAAGACCGTGTAGATTTCCATGATCCGCTTGGCATCCTCAGGCGGCTCTTCACCTTGGGCGCCGTTGCTCTGGAACCATTGCTCCCACAGAGGCGCGATTACATAAGTGATCTGATGGCCGCTTTGCTCAAGCGGAATCAGCGGGTCAGCCAAATCGGCGAAGGTCAGCATATGCTCGTTGGCCTCACGTTTGGCTTCCCACAGGCCGCGGTCGATAATGTTCACAACCAGCCTGATGCCGATGTCTTTCCAGTAGCTCTGGATCAGCTCGCCGGCAGCGGCATGGTGCAGGTGGTGAGTGGATCCGTCGATGATCAGAGTCAAGCGTTGGCCGTCGGGACGCAGGCGGTAGCCTTCGCTGTCGCGGGCGGTCAAGCCGAGATCATCCAGAATCTTGTTGGCCAGTTCCGGGTTATATTCGGTATAGGCCTTGTCGACTTCCTCCACATAACCAGGATGCTGCGGATGGAAATGGCCGTGGCCGATGTTGCCCAGACCGCTGAAACGGACGTTGTTGATTTCTTCGCGGTCAATAGCATAGGACAGAGCTTTCTTGAACTCAATGTTGTTGATCAGCTCGGCGATAACCGGATCAGCTTTGTAAGTCGCGTTGAACATAATGTTGATACCGCCCGGTGTGCCGCCGTTGGTGCGGATAATCCGGTAATCACCCTGCTGCTGATAAGCCATATACATCGGCAGATCGCTGTAAGTGGTCCACAGATGGCGGGTGATGTAATCGAGTTGGCCGTTGATCAGCTGCAGCTTCATTACCTCGATGTCCTCGACCAGGATGCGGTGCAGTGTGTCAACATACGGCAGTTGGTTGCCTGCGGTGTCAACTTTGAAGTAGTACGGGTTCCTTTCGGAAATCAGGATCGGATCATCAAAGTTGGTGGTGATTACCCAGGCATCCATAGTCGGCATGCCTACTGCGCGCCATTGTGTATTGGCGCCGGCTTTCTCCATGAACAGCTCGTACCATGTGTTGAAGCCTTCTGCCTTGGCCATCTGGTTCAGAGTTTCCTCATCCACATAGTTCTTGTGGAATTGGCTCAGATAGTGCTTCGGCAGAAAAGTTTCGGCGCCGCCCGCTGCGATCCAGTTGATATGCGCGGCTGCCGGCACAGGGAACTTGAATGCCACTGTATACTCGTCAATGGCGATAACTTCGCAAGGCACACCATCCCTGACGAAAGCGCTGGGAATTGTCGGCACTATCTCAGGAGTGTTCTGGACTTCCCACCAGAACAGGACATCTTCGGTGGTGAAAGGATGCCCGTCGGACCATTTCAGCCCTTTGCGCAGATAATAAGTGATGGTGGTGCCATCCTCGGAGATTTCCCATCTTTCGGCAAGGTTAGGCTGAACCTGAGTCAAGCTGGGGTTATAGTTGACCAGAGGCTCCCGGACTGTCCGGTAATATCCGGTGGCATCGCTTGGGCCTCTGTGGGCCATTCTGATCAGTCCGCCGTATGTGCCCACTTCTTCAATCGGCTCAATCACCAAAGGATTCTCCGGCAGTCTTTCTTCGACCGGTGGAAGTTCACCCTTGGCAACCTTTGCCGCCAGTGTCGGTGCTTCTTGGTATGCTGCCGCTGTTGCGGAAATCACCAATACCAAAAGCAAGACTACTGGCAAAAATCGATAACTACGCATACTGACACTCCTCCTTTGAACTAAGTACCTCATATACTTCTTACCCACAACTGGCTATACCTGCCTTAACTAGTCCACCTCCCTGTTATATCTTAATTGATTAATTACATTTATTCAACACTGAATATCCAATTCCTTTTCCAAACTCAAGCTTGGCACGTTTTAACAACTGCCGGGAACAGCGGCAGCCGGCGGCAGACTAATGGGCAAGCACCGCCGCATATATTTAAAGCAGACCGTTTGGCTTGAGGAGGTTTGCTGTGCTGTCAGTGAAACGCGCCAAATCCATCTGGATCGGTATTGCCGCAATCCTGGCCTCCGCGGCTTGTCTTTTGATCGCCGAACCATTGATTGTCTCAGTGGTTTCGGAGCTCGATGGGTATGTTGTCGCTATCGACCCTGGACATGGGGGCAGAGATTCAGGCAGTTCCCACGCTGGTTTCACGGAAAAGGACATCACGCTTTTGCTTAGCATGGCCATCGCTGACGAAATCCGTGCCCGGGGCGGCATTGCGGTTCTGACCCGAGACACCGATACAGACTTGTGGGATCAAGTGACTTACCAAGATGAAATCGAGTATACAAAAAAGGAATATGAACAGGATCTCGAACTCGGCCGCAAGATCGACCCCAGGGACCGGGGAATCGCTCTAGGCACCCGCTTTCCTCCCACTTACCGCCTTGGGCTCAGGGCGCGGCTTCTTGTCGCCCAACAGCACAACGCCAACATCCTGATCAGCATCCACACCAACCACTTCCGCTCCGAAAGCGCCAAAGGCGCTGTAACGCTCTATCAGTCCCACTCGGATCTAAGCCGGCAGTTGGCAGCCGCCATTCAGCACTATCTGAAAGACCTCCTCCCCGGCCGTGCCGAACCGGGGATCAGCCCGGACGATTTTTTCATCCTCCGCCGCAGCCCAATCCCGGCTGTTCTAATAGAAATCGGCTTTGTATCCAACAAGCATGATCGGGAGTTCATGCTGTCCGAATCGGGGCGGCAGGCCATCGCCAAAGCAGTCGCCAACGGAATCCAGGATTATTTCCGGTTGTTGAAGTATCCGCTCTGATTCTATATAATGGGAATGAACAAGCACACGATCCGGCGATGGGGAGGACACCATGGCAGACAAGGAGACACTGCTCGCGTACGATGGTTATATATTTGATCTGGACGGCACTGTTTATCTCAGCAACCGGATGCTGGCCAACGCGGATCAGGTAATCAGGCATTTGCGGCAAATGGGGAAAAAAACACTGTTTCTGTCCAACAAACCGATTGAAAGCCGCGCGGCTTACGCTGACAAACTTAACCGCATGGGTATTCCCGCCGCAATCGACAACATTGTCAATTCGTCGCTGGTCACAGCTATTTGCATCAGCAAAGAGAAGCCGGGCGCAACGGTTTATGTCGTCGGTGAACAGCCGCTGATCGCCGAGCTTGAGGCGGCGGGCTTGAGAGTGACGGCAGATCCGATGGAGGCTGAGTTTCTGGTTGTGGCCTTCGATCGCACTTTCCACTACAACAAGCTCAACGATGCCATGATCGCCCTGAAGAACGGAGCCCGTTATTTCGCCACAAACCCTGATCGGACCTGTCCGGTGGACGGCGGAGAGATCCCGGACTGCGCCGGAATGATTGGGGCCATCGAAGGGGTTACAGGCCGCAGGCCTGAGCTGATCTGCGGCAAACCTTCGCCGCAGATGCTGGCTGTGGCCTTGGAACGGCTGCGGCTGCCGGTCGGCAAGTGCCTGATGATTGGCGACCGCCTGGAAACTGACATTAAAATGGGCATTGATCTGGGGATCGACACGGCCCTCGTGCTCACAGGCGTCACCTCGCGGGAGATGTTGGAGGTGAGCCAGATTAAGCCGACGTACGTGTTGGAAAGCGTGGCGGATTTTCTCCCATGAAGAAAAGGACCTGCAAAGGTCCTTTTGTTAAATACGTGGTTATCTGCCAACAAAGATTTCTGTGGCATAGTACATGGTGCCGTACTTGACGATGCCCACGCCCACATGGGTATAGGCGGAGGACAGGATATTGGCTCTGTGGCCGCTGCTGTCCATCAAGCCGTTGTGCACTCTGGTCAGGCTTGCAGCCTTGGCCAGGTTCTCACCGGCGAGCTTGTACTGCACACCGGCGGCATCCAAGATCGAATGGAACTTCGACCTCGCATAGTGGGCCACTTCGCCTGTGGATGCCATCTCGTGGCTTTTTTCCTTTGCCAACTGCACCAAAGTCATATCTATCTGCAGCGGTTTCAAACCCCTGGCTGTCCGTTCCTGATTGATCAGATCGATCAGCTGCTTTTCTTCACTGGTCAAAGAACTGCTCGGCTTGGGGATATCCTTTGGCTTGGGCGTGATCGGCTGTAACGGCTGCTGTGGGTTCGGCTGCGGCTGTTCCGGCTTCGGTTGTTCCGGTTTCGGTTGTTCCGGCTGCACCGGATCGATCGGCGGGTTCGGGTTTGGCTCCACAGGAGTCTGCGGCTTCGGGTTTAGATAACCAAGGCCGCTGCTGTTCCAGCTGCCCCAATACGAGCTCCACGGATTGGAACTGGAGCTGCTGCCGCTTGAGCTTCCGCCGCTGCCTGAGCTTCCATCACTGCCCGTGCTTCCGCCGCTGCCTTGGCTGCCGCTGTTATAGCTTGTCCACGCGTTTTGCCAATAGCTCCACGAGTTGGCCTCAGAAACCAGGCTGATCGATACGATCAGTATCAAGGCCAACAGCAGTACTGCATACCGCTTCATCTTTTTCACTCCTTATAATATAATAGTCTAGAACAATATTGTGTCCTAGACCATTATATCGTACACCAGGAGTGAAAACAAAAGGGAATTATTTCCATCCGCACTGCTACAGGCGGGAAAAGAGCTGCTGCCAGATTGTGCGTTTTGCCTTTTTTTCTGGCTTGGCCTGTTCAGCCACAGGCTTCTCCGGCTTGGTATGGACAGCTACCGGCCGATCGGCCGTTTGTTGTTCCAGCCTGACAACCCTGTTCTTTACTTCCTGCAGTTCCGATGCGGCGGCCTTTCCCCGCAAACCGGCCTCCAACTGTTCGACCCGACGCTGCAGCGCCTCAAGGCCGGCGTGCTGGTTAAACCCTGCCTGCGCCTTTAGACTGCGCACCTCTTCCCTGATCGCCAAAACTCGCTGCGACAGCAGCTCGAGCTTTTCCGCGGTTTCTGCTATGCTCCCCTTATCTTCCATTGTTTTTGCATACTGTTCTTTGAAGGACTGCCACTCCAAGCGCAGCTGGAATGCTTCCGCAAAGAAACGGCGCTCGGCCTCCCTGCGGGCCTGCTCGGCGGGGGACGGTTCCTGGTGCCGGGCTGCCGCGGCTGGTTCTGGTGGTGGGGCCGCTTCTTGCACAGGATGCTCTGGGGGCTTTGTTTCCTCAGCACTCAGGTGCTGGGGTTTGGTATCCGCCTCCGCTGCCGGATGCTTTTCGGAATACATCCGCAGCACACAACAGCCCAAGTTGTTCTCTTGATCAGACAGGACTGTCTGGTAACCAAACTGGCGCTGGTCAAGGTCAAGCTGCCCGGCTGGAGCCCACTGCTGATCATAACTGGTGTACCACAGCTTCCCTGACTGCATCCACATGATCCTGAGCCGGCCTTGATCGAACTCAATGCCAGGTTGAAAGATATCTTTGGCGATAGGCGACAGATCGCTGGGTTTGCTCCAGGTACCCATCTGGACTACCGCCCTGAGCACTTTGCCCTGCTCAAGCTGGCTGATCCAGAATACTACCAACCCGAATCCTGCGGCGAAAACTTGAGGATGCTCGACGTATTCCTGAGCAATGGGCACCGCCCCAGTCCAGCTTCTGGCCTTCATATCCGCAGCTCGGTAAAACAAAGTGTCATGTGTTTGGCTTAAGTACACCAGGTTCAGGGATTGATCCGCGCCGAAGCAGACCTGCCAGCTGCCTGGATCGCTTGTGATATTTCCCGTCACACGCAGGGGATCGCTCCATTCGCCGGCGATGAATGAATGCTGCATCAGGGACCAGCTGGACTGCTTCGCACCCTGCTGCAGATAAAACAAATGGGGTGTGCCCGCCGAATCGGCGACCAACTTCAGCCCCTTGACCGGCAGCTTTTCCGTGTCAATCTCCTGGAACTGGAACGGCGCACTCCCGCTGCCGTGCCAGTGGAGGATCGTATTGTGCTTCGACAAAGCGGCTGCATGGATCATATCCTGGCTGAGAGTCACTGTACATTCTTCCACTGCGTCGGGAAACAGCGTCACCACCGTATCGCCCTGCAGGATTAAGGCTTCATCGGTCCTGGCCAACACCTGGTACTGGGGATGAGTAAGCTTTACGCGCATCCTATCCCTCCTTTCTGTGTAAATCTATGCCTTGGAAACCTGAATTAAGACTTTTTTGGAGAAATGATCACCACTCACAGCCAGGTGCATAAGATGATCTCAGAGAAAGGAGGGTTCACTATTGAGTTTTGGATGTTATGAGCCTGATTTTGAGCGGGAATGCATTCTAGTAAACAAGGTGTACAACGAATGCACAATCATCGACTGCCCCGTCTACCGCATCCCGATTCCCCCCGGCTATCCACCGGCCGTAAACGTGGTGGATTGCGAAATAACAAACATCGAAACCATGGGAACGATCATTGGCGCAGGGGAACTCAGCGTCACCATAACCTTTGTGCTCAACGTGGAGTATGACAGCAACGGAGAAACCCACTTCATCCAGCAGACTGCCCAGTTCAGAAGAAGAAGAGTCTTGTTGGACGGCGCTCTGCCCGGAATGGATGTAATCATCCTGCCTCTGATCCAATGCATTTCCTGTACTCCTGTCGACGGTGGGACAGCGATCGAATGCGATGTGGGCTTTTACGTTGTTGTCAAAGTCGTATCCTTGGTGCAGCTGGAAGTGTTTGCGAGGTTCTGCCCTGAACCTCCTGAATGTGAAGCTTTTGAACCCCTTGGATGCCCAGAATGGTTTGAATTGGCCCGGTCAGGAGCCTTTTGGCCACCCTTTCCACCCCAACCTCCGAGAAACACCAACACATAATGCCGGTTATGGCAGGGGATATAATCCAGCATCCAGACTAGAGGGTGCTGGATTTACTCTTTTATGAGGCCTAAGGAGGAAGCCATGCGAGTTCTGGTCCTGACACGCTTCTACCTTAACGGGCAGACAGCCCATGTTTTCTCTCTCTGTTCCCGCCTGAAGGAACTTGGCCATGACCCCTGCTTGGCAGCGGCCAACCTCAACCACCCTGCCTACAGCCAATGGCTCCAAGCCCGGGGGATCAAGTTCACAACCAACACCCGCCTTGATCTGCTCGAAAGATTGGTGGGCAGGTCGGCCTTTGATGTGATCCACACTCACTCATCCCACACTTTGGATGCGGCTCTCGATCTTGGCCGAAAACACCGGATACCTGTGGTGGCCACCTGCCACTACCTTGGTTTTCAGCCATTGAGCAGGCTTGCCGAAGCCAGCAAAATCATTGTCATCAGCGAAGAAATGCGGGAGAGCCTGGTACTGCCTGCCGAAAAAACCGTCGTCATCGAAAATGGTATTGACCTGGACCCGTTCAAGCTGAGGCGGCGGAAGGAGTCAATCCCGCCTCGGGCACTGATTGCCGCAAGGATGACTGAACAAAAAGAGCCGGGGTATATCCAACTGGCGCAAGGCTTGGTCAAGCGGGGATGGCAAGTGAGATCGGTGGGGAACTGGCGCCCTGCTTTTCTGGGCATTGAGTATGCAGGATGGCGGATAGACTTGAGTGAAGAGTACCAGACAGCAGATCTTGTAATCGGTACAGGCCGCAGCATAAGAGAAGGCATGGCGGCCGGCGCGGCCGCTCTGGTGCTGGGAGATCACTTGGACGGGATAGTGACAGAGGAAAACGTGGAACTTCTGCGCCGCTGCAATTTCAGCGGCCGGGCGCTGAAATTGGCTCCAAACGAGGAAAACATCGCGGCGGAGCTGGATCGGCTGGTGCCTGATCATCTTGGTAGGCTCCAGGAATTCGGCTTTCATTATGCCCGGGCTCATTTCTCGGACAAAGCCATGGCTCAGGCTGTCGTCGAGGTTTATCAGTCATGTTTGCCGCCGATTCTTTCCAACAGCAGCTGTTCTTTCTCGTCCGAAACCCTGATCAGGTCTTCCACAGGCGCATCCGCCAACAGCCGGTGAAACAGCCCTTTCAGCAGGGCGACACCGCCTTGGATATCGACAACAATAAAATAAATGTCGCCAGAATAGGATCGCCGCACAACGATTGACCCCTTGGCAACATTCATTTTGACCCGCTCCTTGTTCTTGTGCTGATACTACAACTTATGCAAATAAAGGGAAAAAGTCGCCTAGTGTCCAATACTACTGGTGGAGGTGGCCTCTATGAAGCTGATTATTGTCGTCGTCGAAGACGATGATGCGCCAACCCTGATCCGGGAATTGTCCACCCACGGGTACAGCTCAACCAAACTGGCCAGCACCGGAGGTTTTTTGCTCCACGGCAACACCACCCTGCTGGTGGGCGTCGACGATGATCAAGTGGATTCTGTGCTCGACTTGATCCGCAAGACGTGCGTGCGCCGCAAGAAAATCATTCCGCACGCGACGCCTGAGATACCAACATCAATCCAACTGCCGATTGAGATCGAGGTCGGCGGTGCCATCGCCTTTGTCGTGGATGTGGCCAACTTCTACAAAACCTGAGCCGCCAGCGCCAGTGCGTTCACCACTAGATGAGCGGTTATGGATGCGCTCAGATTCTTGCGCTTGAGGTACAAATATCCCAGGGCGATTCCTGAAAGCAGCACGGGAATGAACTGGATCAAGTAAAAATGCACACAGGCGAATACTAAAGCACCCAGGAAAACAGCCCACTTGACGGGCATCACTTGACAGAGGGCTGTCAGGATCGCTCCGCGGAAGAATAGTTCCTCGCTCACTGATGCGCCTAGGGTTATTGCTGCTGCAGCTAAACAAAACTTAGCTGCATTTTCTATGCCCAAAAGCATATCGATGCCGCTCCGCTCATTAAGCAGCCACTGCTGCACCCGGGCCTCCGGGAAAAGCAGGCTCAGCCCAACGATAGTCACCAAGTTGAGCACTGAGGTGGCGGCAAACAAACCTACGCCGACAAGTGCGCCCTGAGCGATATCCCGGGTATCCCAGCGCAGAATGGAGGCCTGCCGCACCGCGAGCCAGCTGCCGACAATCAGCCACAGCTGCTGCAACAACATCCACACCAGCAGTTCCTCACCGGATTCGACCGCGGCTCCTGCCCGCACAAGACCGAGCAGAAACCAGCCGGCCGCAACAGCGGCCAGCCACCGTCGGTCTAACATGAGATCACCCCGCTTTTGGCTTGGCCTGTCAAATGCGGTAATTCGGCGCTTCTTTGGTGATCTGCACCGAATGAGGATGGCTTTCATGCATTCCCGCAGGTGTAATCCGGACGAATCGGACATTTTCCTTAAGTGCCTTGATGTTCCGGGCACCGCAGTAGCCCATGCCTGACCTGAGGCCGCCCACGAGCTGGAACACTGTTTCGGAGACACTGCCTTTATAGGGCACCCGTCCTTCCACTCCTTCCGGAACCAGCTTGGAACTGTCTTCCTGGAAGTAGCGGTCTCTGCTGCCGGCTTTCATCGCGCCGAGCGAACCCATGCCCCGGTACACCTTGTAGCTTCTGCCCTGATAAATCTCGATTTCACCGGGAGATTCCTCGGTGCCGGCCATAATGCTGCCCAGCATCACCGCATCGGCGCCTGCCGCCAAGGCTTTGACGATATCGCCGGAATAACGGATACCGCCGTCGGCAATAACCGGTACTCCATACTTCTGCGCCACTTGGGCGCAGTCCCAGATGGCTGTCAGCTGCGGCACGCCGACACCGGAGATGATCCGCGTAGTGCAGATTGAACCGGGCCCGACACCTACTTTAATGGCGTCGGCACCGGCGGCGATCAATGCCTCGGCCGCTTCAGCCGTGGCGATATTCCCGGAAATGATGTCCACCTGAGAGCCAAATTCCTGCTTAAGCAAGGTTGTGGTTTCCACCACCCGCTTGGAATGCCCGTGGGCAGTATCGATGACCAGAACATCCACACCGGCTTTCACCAGGGCTGATGCGCGCTCCATGACATCATGCCCCACCCCTACGGCGGCAGCCACTCTCAAGCGGCCGTGGGCGTCTTTGGCCGAGTTCGGGTATTGTCTTGCCTTCTCGATGTCCTTGATGGTGATTAAACCTTTGAGCCGGTAGTTGTCATCGACAAGCGGGAGTTTCTCAATGCGGTGCTTGTGAAGGATTCTTTTCGCCTCTTCCAAGGTTGTATGCTCTGGGGCGGTGACGAGGTTGTCCTTGGTCATGACATTGCCGATGGGTTGATCGAAGTTCTCCTCGAACTTGAGGTCGCGGTTGGTCAAGATGCCTACCAGTTTGTGGTCGCTGTCCACAATCGGCACCCCGGAAATATGATAACGGGCCATCAACTCCAAAGCATCAGAGATGCTGTGTTCCGGCGAGAGAAAGATTGGGTCGACGATAATGCCGCTTTCAGAGCGTTTTACTTTGTCGACCTCCCCTGCCTGATCCTCAATGGACAAGTTCTTGTGGATCACGCCGATGCCGCCTTCCCGGGCAATGGCTATGGCCATCCTGGCCTCGGTGACCGTATCCATCCCGGCGCTGACGATGGGGATGTTCAGCTGGATCCGGTTGGTGATGCGGGTTGAGGTGTCCACCTGGCTCGGAAGCACATCGGAAGCAGCCGGGAGCAACAGCACATCATCGAACGTCAGCCCTTCCTTACCAAACTTGGCCTGAAAATCCATTGGACCAATCCTTTCCTTAGAAAGCGTTTTTATTGATGCATATTTTACCATAATATGAGCAAAAGGCAAGACCTAATCAGGGATTAACAAATAATTCTTGGATTTGGCAGGTTTTTTTCACCGTCAATGTAGAATACCATATGGAAACCAAAGCAGAATGAATACTGAACTAATTCTTGCTTTTGACGAATCTGTTCTGGGAGGTTGGAGTATGGAGATAAAAAAAGTTGCTATCCTGGGTTCGGGGCGCCTTGGACGGGGCATTGCCGAAAACGCCGCCACCAAGGGTTATGAGGTGACCCTTTTCACACAAGGTGCCGGCAGCCAAAACGCGCCGCACCGGATTGAGCAAAGCTTAAACAGAAAGGTCGCCAAATGGGCGCTAACCGAAACACAAAAACGGGTGATTCTCAACCGGATCAGCTACACCGCCGATTTGAAGGAGCTGGCCAACGCGGATCTGGTTATTGAAGCGACCGTTGATCACCTTTACACCAAGCAGGAACTGCTGCGGACTGCCGACAGGCTCTGCAAGCCGAACGTCATTTTTATCCTTACCAGTGCCATGCTGCCTGTATACGAGATTGCCCGCAGCTTGTCCCGTTCCCAGCTCCTGGTGGGAGCCCGCTTCATCCCGCCAGTAGTGGATGTAGATGTTGTAGAGTTCAGCTACAGCCAAGACACAGACCCGGAGGCGGTGGAAACGGTCAAGAAGTTCATCGCCAGCCTCGGCAAGACGGCTGTCCATGTCCACGAGTCTCCCGGTTTGGTCAATCCCCGGGCTCTTGTCACGTTGATCAACGAAGCCGCATATCTGCTGGATGAGGGCGTGGCCAGTGCCGATGCGGTGGAGGCAATTATCAAACACAGCTGGGGCATGTCCCAGGGCCCATTTGAGATGGCTGACCGCATGGGCATCGATATTATCCTCGACTGGATGGAGCAGCTGCAGGAACGCTACGGCGACCACTACAAGCCGGCGCCGGTGATCCGCAGGCTGGTGCGCCAGGGCAAGCTCGGGGTCAAGACTCAGCAGGGCTTCTTCCATTATAATGAAGCCGGACAGCGCATAGACATATCAGGGTTGGGACAGGAGGAGAAGTAATGAAAATACTGGTAATCAACTGTGGGTCTTCATCACTTAAGTATAAACTCTTCGATATGGACAAGGATTCCGTCATAGCCGAAGGCAGAGTGGAGCGGATCGGCGAAAATGATGGAATCATCACCCATCAGGCAGTGGATAGAGAAAAGGTGAACAAAACCAAGCCGATCCCAGAGCACAGCGTGGCTATCTCGGAATGCCTCTCTTTGCTCACTGATCCGGAAGTCGGCGCCATTGAGAGTTTGAATGATATCAAGGGTATCGGCCACCGGGTCCTGCACGGCGGTGAGTACTTCAAGCAATCTACCCTTGTCGACGACACGGCTCTGGATCAAATGGAAGAGCTGCGGGATCTCGGCCCCTTGCATATGCCCGCCAATATCCTGGGTATCCGCTCCTGCATGAAACTGATGCCGAACACTCCCCAGGTGGCTGTCTTCGATACAGCGTTCCATTCCACCATGCCGAAGCACGCCTATTTATACGCGGTTCCGTATGAGCTGTATCAGCGCTACCGGATCCGCCGCTACGGTTTCCACGGCACCAGCCACAACTATATCGCTCTGCGGGTCGCGCAGCTGATGAACCGGGATGTCAAGGAGCTTAAGATTATCTCCTGCCACTTGGGCAACGGCGCCAGCCTGGCGGCAATCGACGGCGGCAGATCCGTGGATACTTCCATGGGCTTCACTCCTCTGGAAGGCCTGATGATGGGCACCCGCAGCGGGGACATCGACCCCAGCGCCCTGGAATATGTGATGGATAAAGAAGATGTGCCGATGGCGAACATCATCAATATGCTGAACAAGCATTCCGGATTGTACGGGATTGCCGGCGCCGGAGACATGCGGGACATTGTCCAGGGAGTGGAAGATCAGAAGCCCATGCACATGCTGGCCTTCGATATGTACGAATACCGGATCCGCAAGTACATAGGCGCATATATCGCTGCCATGAACGGCGTCGACGCCATTGCCTTCACCGCCGGCATCGGTGAGAACACTCCGTCGCTGCGGGCCAAGATCTGCGATAACCTGAGCTACTTCGGCATCGCCATCGATCACCAGGTCAATCAGCAGCGCGGTGAATTTGAGCTTTCTACCCCTGAGTCCAAGGTCAAAGTCTATGTGATCCCGACCGATGAGGAGATCATGATCGCCAAAGACACACTGAAACTAATCACTGAAAACAACAATAAGAGCAAACAATGACTCGGGCTTTTGCGCTGTTGGCCAGCCCAAAACAGCGAGGGAGAAACCCTCGCTGTTTTTTGTCGGCAAACATGCGAAGGTTACCGGTGGAATCTTTATCGAGTGGAGAATTTGGTGTAATATTATTGTAAGAAAATGATTGTCAAATGGGGTAGGATCATGGAGAAAGTGAAAGCCATACAAGAGCGTTATTTCGGGAAGCACCTCGATCTGCGGATGCGCCTTTTCAACGTCCTGGCTGTCGGAGGTATCTTCATCAGCCTGATCATGGCGGTGAGCACCTTTTTCACCGGGGCAGGAATCATGCACTTTTTCCTGAACATCCTGATCGCGCTGGTATCCTTTGGATTGCTGTATTTATGCAAAAAGACACAGAACTACCAGCTCAGCTACTTGGCCACTGTTGTCTGCGTGTTCATGATCCTGTTCCCGGCGGTTTTTTTCAATTCCAATGGCTACCTCAGCGGTATGCCCACTTTTTTTGTGTTTGCTGTGACCATTTCGGTTTTTATGCTCAGGGAACGGACGGCCCTCGCGGTGACTGTGCTGGAACTGGCCATTTATGTTGGGCTGTGCTTTTACGCCTATTACAACCCCGAGTCGGTAAGGCCGTTCACGTCCGAAGCGGCCATGCTCCGGGATATCGTCGTATCCTTCGTGGTGGTCAGCATTTCATTGGGGATTATCATGTATTACCATTTCCGCATGAACTATGAGCAGCAGCGGGAGCTGGAAAAAGCCCGGGAAGAAGCTGTGGCCTTAAGCAAAGTCAAGAGTACTTTTTTAACCAACATCAGCCATGAAATCCGCACCCCAATCAACGTTGTCCTGGGCATGAATGAGATGATTCTCCGGGAAAGCACTTCAGACCAAATCCTCCGCTACGCCGCGAACATCCAGACTGCGGGCAAGACCCTTCTTTCCTTGATCAACAACATTTTGGACATCGCCAAAATTGAATCGGGTAAATTTGAACTGGTCTATGAGAACTACAAGACGGCGGATCTGATTTTCGACCTGGTCGTGATCGGCAGAGAAAGCGCCGCCAAGCAGGGACTGGTGTTTCAAACCCAGGTGGACCGCAGCCTTCCCAGTGTCCTCCACGGCGACGCATTCCACATCAAGCGGGTAGTGGTCAATTTCCTGTCGAACGCGGTGAAATACACCAATGAAGGGTTCGTGACTCTGGGGTTCAGCTGGCGGTAGGAAGGTGCTCATACTTGGCTTTCCTTTTCGGTGAAAGACACGGGGATCGGTATCGACCCCAACGACTTGGAACGTCTTTTTCAGTCGTTTACCCGCGGCGAACTCCCTTCACACAGAGTGATCGAAGGCTCCGGCCTTGGCTTGGCCATCGCAAGAGAGCTGACAGATCTGATGGGGGGCAAGATCCATGTGGAAAGCAAAGTGGGCTACGGCAGCACTTTTACACTGGAAGTGCCCCAGGCTGTAGTGGATCCCACCCCAATTGGACGGTGGGAATCGAAACAAGTCGCTGTCACCGCGGAACGGACAAGCTTCATCGCTCCCGCAGCCAGGATTTTGCTCGTAGACGACAACCAGGAGAACCTGGAAGTGATGAAGACACTGCTCAAAGAAAGCTTGTCCCAGATCGACACCGCCCTTAGCGGTAGGGAGTGCCTGGCCTTGGCGGAAAGGCACCGCTACGATTTGATCCTTATGGACTACATGATGCCTGATTTGGACGGCTTGGAGACGCTGAAACTTTTGCGGCAGCGGGGTGTTGAAACACCGGTGATTGCAGTTACAGCCAATATCCTGCCGGGGACAAAAGAAACGTTGATGGAGGCAGGATTCGCCGCCTTCCTGACCAAACCGGTGCTTTTGAATCACTTGGAACAGGTGCTGCTTGAGCTGCTCCCAGCTGAGCTGATACAGCTGAAGCACAAAGAGACACCGGTCAACGAGGAGATTGCCGCTGAACTTCATCAAAAACTGCTGCCTTTTGGGCTCTCCGTTACCGAAGGATTGAAGTATGTCAACGGCGATCTCGGGCAATACAAAGCTATCAGCGGTATCTTCCGGGAACATTCGGACGAAAGCAGGAAGGAAATCGCCGATATGCTGGAAACGGAAGATTTCGCGGGACTGACATATGCTGTACATTCATTGAAGAGCAAAGCGCTGGCTGTCGGCGCGTTGGAGCTTTCCAAACAGGCGGCGGCCATGGAAGAGCACCTGCGCCGGGGCGATACGTTGTACGTCAAGGTGGCCATGCCCTTTTTGATGTTCACTTGGGATCGGGTGGTAGCCGGGTTAAAAGAGGTGGAATCATGTCCAGAGTCTTAGTTGTCGACGATGATGTGATGCTGCTGAAAATGGCGGAGCAGCTGCTTAAATCGGAATACTCTGTTATGCTGGCAAAATCGGGTGAGGAAGCGATATCTGCCATAACCTACGGCCCGCGGCCGGACATCATCCTCCTGGATATCGACATGCCGAAAATGGACGGCTATGCGACACTGCGGAAGATCCAGGAGCTGGACCCTGACATCCCGGTGATCTTCCTGACCGGGCTCACTGAGACTGAATATGAACTGAAAGGCCTTACCGCCGGCGCGGTTGATTACATCACCAAACCATTTGTCAAAGAAATCTTGCTGGCACGGTTAAGAATACATCTGTCCATGAGCAGAAAGAAAGAAAACTTCGATCCGGAAAAGGTTGAGAGCTTAAGCGCAGTGTTGAACGACACTGAAATGGCTATCGCCAAACTCATGGCCCAAGGCTATACCAACGCCGAAATCGCGGAACAACTCCATTACTCGTACAACTACATCAAGAAAGTCAGCTCCATTATCTACAACAAACTGGGCATATCAAGGCGCAACGAGATTCGGGATTTCCTGATGTGACAAAAAAGCCTTCGCCTAATCTCGGCGAAGGCTTTTGGCTATTCTGCCTAATATGTGAACCGGTGCTGCCCAATGGTGATGGCCGGTGTCCGGCTGTGCATGAACCGGTCTTTGGAAATCGAGGGATTGAAAAAGAACAGTGCGCCGTTTGTCGGATCATGGCCGTTTAGAGCTTCCAACGCTGCCCGGTAAGCCTGTTCGCTGGCAGCTTGATAAAACGTGCCGTTGCGAATCGGCTGGAAAGCACCATCCTGAAACAGCACATCCTTGACAGTGTTGGGAAACTTCGGGCTTTTAACCCGGTTGATAATAACCGCCCCTACCGCCACTTGCCCCAGGTAGGGCTCACCGCGGGCCTCTGCGTGGATCATCTGCGCAATCCACTGGACTTCCTGGTCGGTAAGCCACAAGCCCACCGGATACTCTTTGGCGCCGTTATCGGGTACCAATAAGACCTGATTAACGCGGATTGTGGTTGTTTTCAGCTCATTGATTTCCATCAGCGCGGCTACAGTGGTTCCAAAGAACCTCGCAATCTCATACAAACTGTCGCCTTTCACCACTCGGTAACTGATATAATTCGTCTGATCCTGCTGTTTCGGCTTCTCCACTCTGGGAGCCGCCGCACTGCTTCCGCTTGCCAACGACGCAGCATCACTGCCAAACTCTTTCTCCAACACCGAGACGGCATCCGCAGCCTGCTCAGACGGAAGCGGACTGCTGTCCATATCCAGGCTGTCTTCAGAAACAACAGCAGCAGCAAGCACTGCGGGGCCGGGCTCTTCCGGCTTCAGCTGATCCGCAGCGGAAACGAATATGTAAAGATTGACGCTGAGCATCATCAATACGAGTATCGGGATCAAACTTGCAAATTTTGTCAGTAAGACGTTCCTCACTAGACTGCCCCCCTTTCATCTTAATCTTCAATTTTTACTCATGAAATCCTGCTCCCAGTTTTTATGACGCCTCGATAAACTGTATAGCACGCTGCGTTTTGTTCAACACTAACTGTAGTACAGCTTAAGGAGCATGACCATGACCAACGTGCCTTTCAGTATTATTCTCCTTGCCGCCGCGGCGGTTCTGATCTTGCTGGGCACAGCGCAGCGCGTCCTGGATCGGATGCGGCTTACCGACACAGCCGCCGTCATTTTGTTGGGGCTGTTGATTGCCGCCCACTTTCTGCCGGCGGTTCCCATCACACCTAACATCGGTATCCAACTTGGCGCCCTTGTACCCCTGGGTGTTATTATATATCTATTCGCAACCGCTGAAAGACATGAGCGGATCCGAGCCTTGGCCATCAGCCTGGCCGCCGCCGCGGTACTGTGGTTGTCCGATCAGCTGCTGCCGACACTCCCCGGCCAGCTACCCTTCGATATCGATCCTTTATATGTACCCGGAGTCGCCGCAGGCCTTCTATCATATTTTACCACAAAATCCCGGCGCACGGCATTCATCAGTGCGACCGCCGCGGTGTTTCTAAGTGACTTGGCGGCCATCCTGGCCATATCGCTTAAGACTTATCACGCCCGCACCGTCATCGGCGGCGGAGGCATATTCGACGCCCTGGTTATCAACGGTGTCCTGGCTGTGCTGATCGCCGAGGGCATCGGTGAAATCATTGAACGGATTCACCGCGGCAAAGCCACAGTTGCCGGTCATGAGGATGGTGACAATAATGACTAGGCTTCTTGCAGCCATACTGCTGCTTATGTTGACACTATTGCCGGCGCCAGCCTGCACAGCGCTGGATCTGAGCCAGATCACCTATGAGTTCGCCCAGGATTTGGATATCGAGGAATTGTGGGAAGAATGGCTGGAACCAGGCCAGTACATGACCATGCTTACTCCCGACGGAGAAGTGATTACCCAGACCGGGCGCCGCATCTATGAAGGAGATGAGTATCTTACAAGCGACAACCGGCTTTACCGTGTGGTTGAAGTCAAAGACAACCTGGCCTACACCGAACTGGTGGAAGAAAAGGTTGATTTGGCCGCGGAATACTTCTCATTACGCCAGATCCGCGAAGCCCTGGGATTAAGCCCGGCTCAAGCCCAGGAACAAAACGGCAAATCCGGCTTGATCGCCATCTACCACACCCACAATGCTGAATCCTACGTCCCCACCGACGGTACCGACAGTATTGACGGTAAAGGCGGCATCCATGCTGTCGGCAGCGGTTTTGCCCAGTCCCTGGAAAAGTTGGGTGTGGGCGTGGAATATTCGGAAAACCTCCACTTGCCCCATGATCGGGGCGCGTACCGCCGCTCCCGCAACACAGTCCTGGAACTGCTCGCCCAGAATCCCGACGCCATCTACGATGTCCACCGCGACGCAGCGCCGAAAGACGCGTATGCCGCAAACATCGGCGATGAATGGATCACCCAGGTTCAATTCGTTGTGGGAAGGCAGAATCAAAATCTAGGCGTCAACCGCCAATACGCCCAAAGCCTGAAGGCCGCCGCGGATCAGCTCTATCCCGGGCTGGTGAAAGGCATATTCTACGCCCGCGGCAATTACAACCAGGACCTAAGCCCCCTCAATCTGCTGCTGGAAGTCGGTGCCCACACCAACAGCCGTGAAGCTGCAGTTAGAGGCATATCGCTGTTTGCCGAGGTGGTGGACTTCTATTTCTACGGACCTCAGGACCGGGATCAAGGGACACTGGCCACCAAAGGCACTCAGAGCGCTATCCGGACCATCTTATGGATTGCGCTGTTCCTCGCCGCAACGGGCGTCATATTCTACATCATCAATGCCGGTGGTTGGAAAGCCGCCTTGGCCAGACTTAAACGCAGATAGTCACAGTGGGACTCCCTGCCGCCGCCGGCCGGCATAGACACTGTACTCCCGGCAGCCGCATTCTCTCGCCGCGGCAGCCAACAGTTCCCAATCGGCACCCACGTGCTCGGGATAATGGGCATCGGAAGCAAAAGTGACTGGTATTCCCAATCCGGCGGCCCGCATTACAATAGCTGGAGCCGGGTACATTTCGCTGACCGGTTTCCTCCACCCGGCGGAGCTTAGTTCCAGGCTTATCTGTTTCTGAGCCATCTTGGATAGAATTATATCTATGGACGCCGCCAAACGCGGCATCAACGCCGCGCTTGGCTTGTGCCCGTAAATCTTAATCAAATCGAAATGGGCTATGATGTCGAACAATCCTGAATCGACAGCCCGCTCAAGGGTTGTGTAGTAATCACGGTAGGCTTGGTCCACATCATGCCCCACCCAGACCTCCGGCGCGAAGTCAAAGCCCCACTTGCCGATCACATGGACTGAACCCAGGATAAAGTCAAAAGGGTACTGAGCAACAATCCGCCGCGCCACAGCTTCCATGCCGCTTATATAATCAAGCTCCAGTCCAATCTTCACCGGAATCCCCGCGGCACGGGCATCCAAAAGCAGCTTGATGTACTGCTCCAAATCTTGCCGGAAATCCTGCCTAATCCAGTCTCTCATATACTGACAGCTACCTTCACCCTCAGCCAAAGGGGCGAACATTGGGTAGAACGCCTTGAATTTATGGCAGTGCTCCGTTATGCCGATTTCAGTTATTCCCCGTTTTTGCGCCTGGCGCCAGAATGTTTCCAGCCATTCCAGCGTATACGGGCCGTTTTCCAGATGGATGTGATAATCGATCATTGCTGCGGCTCCTTTTTAAGATGCAAATAATGCTTGGCGCTTAAGTACCCGATCAGCGCTCCCAAGGCCACATTGCTCGGCCAGTGTTCGTCAAGGTAAATCCGGGACAATCCTACCGCGGCCGCCGCTGTGTACAAGACTGGCTTCCATTCGGGAAAATGCTCAGCCAAGGCCCCAGCAGCCGCGAAGGAAGAAGATGTGTGGCCAGACGGCATGGCCGCGAAATCATCGTTGAAGGATGGCCCGGTGAACACTGTGCTAACACCGGTTTTGGGCCGCGCCATACCGGTGGATACCTTGATCGCCGCGGTGTTCACATCGTTGTACAGGCACGCGTAGAATAAATCGGTTCCAACTTCCGAACCCATCAGTACTCCGGCGAAACCCAACGCCAGATGGAACAAGGGGTCGCCAATCCAGGTGATGCCTTTCCACACTTCCCGCGGCAGCGGATCCCTGCTGTGCATAAGCTCATGCAAAGGCTCGTCCACCAGAATCAGGCTGAAGCTGACCACAAAGCCTCCCACTTCAAATTCGGCAAGGACCGGTTTGGTGGTATAGTACCTTCGGGTCAGAGAAGGAAGCTGCTCCAGCCCCTCCCCATAGGCCGCCGCAGGCAGGCAGGCCAAAAGCAGGCAGACAACAATAGACACTTTCCACTTATATCCGGCCACAAGGCTCCACTCCCAAAATTATCAGGCATTCAAGGCTACATCTTATATTTACAAAAAAACACCGAAGAGTCAAGCCTTCAGTGTTGATCGGCGGCTGCAGCTTTCTTGCGTTAGGAGATTGCCTCGACAAATGAAAAAAGCACCGGAGCTAGTCCGATGCTGAAAATGGGCATAAAAATGGCTCCCCGGGCTGGACTCGAACCAGCAACCCTTCGGTTAACAGCCGAATGCTCTGCCATTGAGCTACCGAGGAGCAAATAG
>Ga0209537_1000519_pt1 | contig 47078 bp, 42 predicted proteins | sample BioPla4DNA1_FD_187698 | JGI IMG/M metagenome (GOLD analysis project Ga0209537, IMG submission 187698) | Biogas fermentation microbial communities from Germany - Plant 4 DNA1 (SPAdes) (version 2) | ecosystem: Engineered > Bioreactor > Anaerobic > Digestate | place: Bielefeld, North... | reverse complement strand
CATTAAAAATACACGTTATTTTTATCGGTAAAAATAGTGAAAACCCTTTCTACGAAAGGGTTTTCGGACGAATTGTGGTGGAGGCGACGAGAGTCGAACTCGTGTCCGAAATCATATCCACAAGAGCTTCTCCGGGTGCAGTCTCTGTTTTTACATTCCCGCCTTATAACGCCCAGAGACAGGCTTTATAATTTGGTAGCTTCATTAAATCCCACCGGGCTCAAAGCTTTGCCCGGCTGGTTCCCTGACTTTATGACGCCGGTAACCCGTGGCGCAGGAACCACGGACCGACGGGCTGCGTTTAACTTACGCAGCAGCTAAAGCGAAATTATCGTTTTTAGCGTTTATTTTTAATTCTCGTTTTTTAAAGAGGCCAACGAGAATCCTCTACCCGCTACTCTTGCCTCAACAATCCCGTCGAAACCATTTCGCCCCCATATTTAAATGTACAATATATATTATACCATGATTTGTTTGTTGATAACAGTGTAAATAATGTAATCTTACTATTTGTTATACTCTTTTATTTTCCTGTCAATTGCAAGCTTTGCATGGCGCTCTGCTATATCCCTGCGCTTGTCATATAATTTTTTTCCTCTTGCTACTGCCAGTTCAATCTTCGCCCAACTGTTCTTAAAGTAAATCTTAGTTGGAATAAGTGTTAATCCTTTTTGTTGAGTGTAGCCAATCAACTTGTTGATCTCACGTTTATGCAGCAGCAATTTTCTATCTCGAAGAGGATCAGTATTAAAAATGTTTCCCTGCTCGTAAGGACTAATGTGCATTCCTCTGATAAAAACTTCAGAATTCTTTATATAGGCATAACTATCCCTAAGGTTTACCCTTCCCTGCCGTATTGATTTTACTTCTGTTCCGGTTAGCTCAATTCCGGCTTCATAGGTTTCCTCAATAAAATATTCATGTCTTGCTTTTTTATTTTGTGCAATTACTTTTATAGAGTCTTTTGCCATTTTCTCTTTCACACAGTCCTTTACTCTGTCCCTTTAGTAATATAACCTCTTATTTACAAAGGGCGGATAAATATTATACACCTGATACAGAAATAAATCAACCGGTATTTTTTATCATTGTGCATTCCGGGGTTTAACCACATTTGAAAAAGTAACTTCCACCCTCATAATTATTGATGTTGAAGTAGCTATTGAAAATCAGGGTTTATATCTGATGCACATAGCTAAAATTTTGAGAGTAAGCTGTTGAAACATTGTAGAATATACAATACAGGGCGCTAAACAGGCATATAAAAAGGCTTTCAAAAACTTGAAAGCCTTGGTGCACCATCGGGGACTCGAACCCAGGACTCCCTGATTAAGAGTCAGGTGCTCTACCAACTGAGCTAATGGTGCATACTTATCTAAAAGTTCCGCCTGACAAAAAACAATTATACAGTTATTTCGCCGATATGTCAACATGCAAAAACCTAAAATTTTATAGCATTTTAAACCCGTTTGTGGAAAAAACTTGCGTAGGCAATGGTATTAATTTTTTATGAAATTTTCCCTCTTGCTTTTATTTGTAAAAAATCTTATAATATTTGCGTAAACGATTACATAAATTTTAGAAATATTAATTTAAACATATTGATTTTTCTAATGTAAGGCATTACAAGGAGGTTAAATTGGCAACAATAAACGATGTAGCAGAAAAAGCAGGAGTCTCTGTGGCTACTGTATCAAGAGTAATAAATGGCAGCGCGAATGTTTCTCCCGAAACTTTAGAAAAAGTCAAACAGGCTATTGCAGAGCTGAATTATCGGCCTAACCTGTTGGGGCGGGCTCTTCGAAAAACCAAATCCGAACGAATACTGGTGCTTCTCCCCAATATAGCTAATCCGTTTTATGCAGAAATAGTTAAAGGAATAGAAGACGTTGCAAATAAAAATGGATATAGCATTATGCTTTGCAATACCGATTCAGATCTGGAAAGAGAAAAGAAGTATATAAAAATGCTAAAAAGTCATTTGGCTGATGGTGCAATACTGATGGCATCAGAAATGACATATGAGGAGTTGACAGAATTGGCCGGAGAAATCCCGATTATTCAGTGCTGCGAGTACAAAGTTGGTCTTCCGATATCTCATGTGTCAATTGATAATGAAATGGCAGCGTATAAAGCAGTCAATCACTTAATAGGTTTAGGGCACAAAAAGGTAGCTTTTATTGGTGCAAAAAATCAGTTTCTATCATCCACTTTAAGGAAGGAAGGATATATACGGGCTTTAAAAGAAGCCGGTATTAATTATGATCCTGCTTATTGCGGATATGGAGACTATAGTTATAAATCGGGATTCCGGGTAATGAAGCAGCTTTTAAGTTTAGATCCCAGGCCTACAGCTGTTTTTTGCATATCTGATCTAATGGCAATTGGTGCAATACGATCTGCAATGGAGGAAGGATTGCGTGTACCTGAGGATATTGCTGTTTGCGGGTTTGACAATATATATTTTTCAAGAATGTTTAAACCAACTCTTACAACAGTTTCCCAGCCAATGTACGATTTAGGATGTACGGCAATGGAAGCACTAATAAACATAATTGAGGAGAAAAGCACAGAGCCTATGCATTATTTCATGGAACATGAGCTGATTATCAGGGAATCCACTGTAAAATAGCTTTATTTGTTTGTGACAGGCTGAGCCTGTTAATACGTATAAAGGAAGTGATGCCATGAAAATTAAGGTCACAGTCTGGAATGAATTCAGACATGAACGAGAAGAAGGCAAACCCAAAGAAATCTATCCTGAAGGAATTCACATGGCCATAAAAGCATTTTTAGACTCAACAGGTGAATTTGAAGTAAAAACGGCTACATTGGATGAACCCGAGCATGGTTTAACCGATGAGGTACTTGATAACACCGATGTGCTAATATGGTGGGCACATAAGGCACATAATGAAGTTCAGGATGATGTCGTGGAGAAAGTTCACAAAAAAGTCCTTAAAGGTATGGGACTTATTGTACTCCATTCAGGACATCACTCCAAAATTTTTAAGAAACTTATGGGTACAAGCTGTAACTTGAAATGGCGCGAGGCAAATGATAATGAAAGGCTGTGGGTAACCGATCCGGCTCATCCGATTGTGGAGGGAATCGGTGAGTATATAGAACTGGAAAATGAAGAGATGTATGGTGAATTCTTTGACATACCTGCTCCCGATGCCCTTGTTTTTATCGGATGGTTTAAAGGCGGGGAAGTATTTCGCAGTGGATGCTGTTTTAACCGTGGCTACGGAAGAATATTTTATTTTCAGCCAGGTCACGAAACCTATCCAACGTATTACAATAAAGACATTCAAAAAGTGATTATAAATGCAGCAAAATGGGCAAATCCAACTAAAAAAATAGACCGGCTCATAGCCCCTAACATAAAAGAACCTCTGGAAAAAACATAAATAACCTAAGTATCTCTTAGAATAGAAACCTTAGGCCATGCCTAAACGGTTTTAATATAAAAATTGAAAGGGGTATCTTAGAATGATTGGAATTGGGATTATTGGATGCGGTTCAATATCAATTGCAAGGCATGTACCCGAGTATTACAACCGAGACGACTGCAAATTAACAGGCTACTATGATCCTGTAACCGAGCGGGCTGAGAAACTGGCCGACAAGTATGGTGGTAAAGTATTTAACTCTGTAGAGGAGCTTCTTAGCAGCAAAGAAATTGATGCGGTAAGTGTATGTACTCCGAACAAATACCATGCCCCTATTACGATGGCTGCGCTAAAGGCTGGAAAACATGTATTGTGTGAAAAACCAATGGCAACTTCTGTGGAGGAAGCACAGGAGATGATTGACACCGCCCGTCAAACAGGAAAATTTCTAATGATAGGTCATAATCAAAGGCTTGCCCCCGCACATATCCGGGCAAAAGAAATTTTGGACTCGGGTGAATTAGGGCGTATTTTAACCTTCAGAACAACTTTTGGTCATGGCGGGCCCGAATTCTGGAGCCAGGACAAAGGCAGACATACATGGTTTTTTAACAGTGACAAAGCATTTATAGGCGCAATGGGAGATCTTGGCGTTCATAAAGCAGATTTAATCCGTTGGCTTATAGGTGATGAATTTGTGGAAGTAAAGGCGTATGTTACAACACTTGACAAAACAAATGAAAAAGATGAACCCATCGAGGTTGATGATAATGCTGTATGCCTCTTGAAATCAAAGACAGGAATTTATGGTACTCTTACAGCAAGCTGGACCTATTACGGGGATGAAGATAACAGTACTGTATTATATTGTACAAACGGTATTATGAAGATTTATGATAACCCGGAGTTCCCCATTGAAATTATAAAAAAGAACAGGGAAAAAGTTTTCTATAGGACGGGAAGAATTCAAACCAATGAAGACCAGACCAAATCCGGTGTTATTGACATGTTTGTTGATGGAATTAACAGTGGCAAAGAACCTGAAATTAATGGTGAGGAAGGTCTTGCTGCACTTCGCATAGTTCTGGCATGCCTTGAATCAGCAAAGACAGGCAAATCAGCTACAATTTAAGGAGATGGACTAAATGACACTACGTTATGGGTGCGTTGGAGCAGGAGGTATTGCTCGCGCAAAACATATTAAGGGATACCAAAACATCCCCGATGTTGAATTTGTCGCCGTGTGTGACGAAAATGAAAAGTTTGCCAAAGAAGTGGCAGACAAATATGGTTTTAATACATATTATACCGATTACCGTGATATGCTCGAAAAAGAAAAGCTTGATTTTATAAGTGTGTGTACACCAAATTTTCTTCATTATCCGGTAACTGTTCTGGCCCTTGAAAAGAGTATTCATGTTCATTGTGAAAAACCCATTGCATTGAATGCAAAAGAAGCACAGCAAATGGTTGATGCTAAAAACAGAGCAGGTAAAATACTGATGGTAGGTTTGAACAATCGTTTTACAAACCATGCATGGTTTGTAAAACAGTATGCAGATGAAGGCCTGTTCGGTGAAATCTATCATGTACGTTGTGGTTGGAAGCGAGTACGAGGCATTCCAGGCAAGGGCGGCTGGTTTACAAATAAAGCCATGTCCGGTGGTGGCCCATTAATTGATTTAGGAGTACATTTCATGGATCTGGTTATGTATTTCATGGGATATCCTAATCCAGTATCGGTAACTGGTGCAACATATTCCAAATTCAGTGAAAACAAGTGTGTAAATTCCTCCGGTTGGGGCATGACCGGTGACGACAACGGAATTATGGATGTTGAAGATATGGCCGTTGGGTTTGTACGCCTTGACAACGGAGCCACATTAGACCTGGAATTCAGTTGGGCTTCCAATATTGAAAAAGATGAAAATTTCTATGAAATCAGAGGAACAAAAGGCGGGGCAATTTACTGCCATGGGGAATTAAAAATTATAACAGAACAGATTTCCACATTGGTTGAAATTAATCCAAACCTTAATTTTGAAAATCCAATTGATGAATTTTCTCATTTTATTGATTGTATCAAGACAGGTAAAGAACCAATTGCTAAACCTGAAGAAAGTGTAAAATTGATGCAGATTATTGACGGTATTTATCTTTCGTCTGAGAGTAAAAAAGAAATATACTTCCAGGAGGAAATAATATGAGTTTTGTCAACAAAGTAGGTTTACAACTTTATTCGGTTAAGGATGAAGCCGGTAAAGATTTTTTGGCGACCCTTGAAAAAGTAGCTGCGATGGGCTACAAAAATGTAGAATTTGCAGGTTTTTTTAACACACCAAAAGAAGTACTGAAAGATACCTTGGACAGATTGTCTCTTACACCTGTTTCTTCTCATGTTGGGAAAGATCTGCTTAGAAGCGATCTTGACAATTTAATAGCATATCACAAAACCATCGGAGCAAAATACATTACTTTATCGTGGTCAAAAACAGATACCCTGGATGAAATAAAAGACACCGCAGAGCTGCTAAACAATGTGGCTCCCAGGATCGGCGACGCGGGATTGGAACTTGCATACCATAATCACGACCAGGAATTCAAAAAAATAGATGGTAAATACGCTATTGACATTCTTTTGGAGTTAACAGAAAAGTCTGGAGTTTCCCCTCAGTTTGATGTATTCTGGATTCAATTTGCAGGTCTTAACCCAATTGATTTTATTATAAAATACGGCCCCAGATGTAAGATGATTCACCTAAAAGATATGAAAACAGCAGGTGAAAGGCAAAATACCGAGATTGGTAATGGTGTTATTGATATAGAGAAAATTATACAAAAAGGTCTTGAAGTTGGAGCTGGGTATTTCATCGTTGAGCAGGAAAGCTTTGACAAGCCGCCTATGGAGGCCTGCAAAATAAGCTTTAATAATTTAAAGGCAATGGCTGAACAAATGAAAATATAATATGTTTCGTTCAGATTTAAATTGATATGAAACAAGTGTATTAATAATTGTTTGGTAAAAGGAGGTATGTGTATTGAAACTTGGGGTATTTACCGTACTATTGTCTGCAAAAAGCCTGGAAGAGAGTCTTGCCTACCTGAAAAAGTCGGGAGTACAGGCGGTAGAGCTTGGAGCAGGGGGATATCCCGGAAAAGCCCATGTGAACCCGTCAGAGCTTTTGGAGGATGAGTCTGCAATCTCGAAACTAAAGGAACTTATTAAAAAATATGATATGGAAATCAGCGCCTTAAGCTGCCATGGAAATCCCGTCCATCCTCAGGAGGATATAGCCCGTGCTTTTCATGAGGATTTTGAAAAAACCATATTACTTGCTGAAAAATTAGGAGTGGAAAGAGTTTGTGGATTTTCAGGCTGCCCGGGAGATTCACCAAATTCGCTTTATCCAAATTGGGTAACATGTCCATGGCCGGATGATTTCCTGAAAATATTGGACTATCAATGGAATGAGGTCTTAATACCCTACTGGCAGAAAACATCCAGATTTGCACAGGACCATGGTGTGAATAAAATCTGCTTTGAAATGCACCCCGGGTTTACGGTGTATAACCCTGAATCTCTACTAAAACTACGTGATGCAGTGGGTGACGTCATTGGTGCAAACTTTGATCCCAGCCACCTGTTCTGGCAGGGTATTGATCCTGTTGCAGCAATTCGTAAGCTCAGGGACTGCATTTACCATTTCCATGCGAAGGACACAAAAATTGATCCCTACAATACCGCTGTTAATGGAGTTTTAGATGTTAAACATTACAGCGATGAGATTAACCGCTCATGGATTTTCAGAACTGTAGGCTACGGACATGACTACCAGGTATGGAAGGATATCATAAGCACTCTCAGAATGGTAGGTTATGATTATGTTCTTTCTATTGAGCATGAGGACAGTTTAATGTCTGTAAATGAAGGCTTGCAAAAAGCAATAAAATTCCTGAAGGATGTTATGGCCTTTGAAGACACCAGCGGAATGTGGTGGGCATAAAATCATGTTTAATGCTGTAGATAAGCTTGTCCTGATATTATCACAATAAAATTCAATACAAAAACTTAACAATTGAACCCGGTCATATGATCGGGTTCCTTTACTTTTTATCATCTATACTTTAAGATAATATAAAATGGACGGTGAAAAAAATGATACAGAATAAGTTTAATAAGTTTTTACAGCATCGGCAAAGCCTGCTCTTCCAGTATAAAATGGGTGATTTAACAAAAAATGAATTTATTGAAGCAATTTTTAATACCATAGAGCGTCTTGGGATAAAACCGTTTAAAAGGATAGATAACGTTAAAAAAGCAATCTACAATTACCAGTATTTCAATGCTCTGGCTAAATATTATTACAGGCTGTCAAGGGACTTCCCTGCCGGCAGCAAACAAAAAGCGAGTTTATTGGCCCAATCAAACAGTTATTATTACGAAAAAGACAAAGTTACAATGAAACTTTTAAAACTTTTGGATTTTAGAAATGTTGAGGCCTATTTTGTTAAAGTTAAGTCGAAAAAATTGCAGAATAAATTATTTGAGATCGTTATAAGAGATCCTGATGTACTGTTTGAGATTAATACATTATCATTCTCATATGGTGGCATGGAAGCCGATGATCTTGTTCTGCATTCCAAAAACCCTTTTATTTTAAAAAGGCTTAAAGAAGAGGGCGTTTTTCTTGATGAAAAGAAAAGGTCTGTGACCGACAGCTACATCAATCAAAAATACTAGAAATATCTTGATTTCATTTCTTTCTCATTTCCAAACAATACCATCAAGCCATTCTGGCAATTGTTCTTAGAATAACATAAGTTATATCGAGATCTGCTTTTTTTGAATGACGTAAACTCATAGCAATTCATAACAGCATCAATATAACCTTCTTTGCTCTTATATGTTAACAAATTATTTATAACAGCAGAACAAGCAGGATACTGAACCTATGCTTTGGCTGTTCATGCATTTCTATGCACATAAATGTGGAAAAAACACTAACCAATAACTTATGTAAACATTTCATCTGCATGTACATATTATAAAATATAAAAAAATAAGGAGGTGTAACATATGGATTACAGAGAGGCTCTGGAAGCTTCAAGACGTTCATGCAGACGTGATCGGGACCGCGATGATCGTGATGATCGCGATCGTGACCGTGATCGTGACCGTGACCGTGACAATTGCCCCCAGAAGAGAGGGACAATATTACGCATATTCATCCCTGCAGGGGCGGAAATCAACGTGTTAAATCTATTAGAAATTTCTTCACCTGGCGGTATCTGCATAATCGTAAGACTTCCCTTCCTCAAAAGATTCTTCTCGGGTAATGACATTGCCGATCTTTTTGACGAAATAAAACGGGCAGGAGGAAGAATTGATTTTATTGACTAACAAGTTCTATGGAGGTGGTTCCGGCCGAACCACCTTTTTGCTTCCCCCTGCCAAATATATCTGTAAAAAACTAAACAAGTTTTATATATTTTATAATTATTCAAACTAATCAGGTTTTATAACTGGAATTATGGCTGTTTCAGATAAAGGCGTCAAAATCAAACATGAATGCGGTTTGAGGAAAATAAAAAAGCTCTTAAAACGACTGCTAAACGCTTAAGAGCTTTAAGTTTTCTATGGTGCCGAAGGTGGGACTTGAACCCACACGGTATTGCTACCACAGGATTTTGAGTCCAGCGCGTCTGCCAATTCCACCACTTCGGCGCATTGCTTTATTATATTAACACAGACTTTTAAGGAAATCAAGAGGTAAGTCTATCTATAACCAAGAGAATAAATAAGTCCTAACAAAGCTGTAATAATAACACCTATTCCTATTCCCAATAACACACTCTTACCATGCAGCTTACTCATAACATTATCCTTTCCGGCTACTTTATCTTCTGGGAACTTATGGGAATACGTAAATTATTTGCACATGCGCGAAATAAGCTCTACCTCGCCTTTTCCCATGTTCAGCATCCTCGCAATTTCAGTACTGCTAATTCCTTTCTTATATAGCTTAATAATCTCGCGTTTTCTTTCATCTAATGTAATAAGTTTACCTTTCTGTTCGTGAAGTGCGTTGATATAATCTTCTTCTGAAGTGTCGACAGTCTCAGGGGCTGGCTCTTCAATGCTTTCAACCTGACTTATCATGTCAGCCCTGCCTTCGATTTGATTAAACAACTCTATCTTCTCATCAACTTTGTTTATAAATTCTTCAATACTTTGCTGCTTTTCTTCAAGTCGGTTAACTATATAGCTTGAGAAATTATTAAGTTCGGTTAACAGCTGATCTGCATCTTCAATTATCTGTTGGAGTTCATATCTGCGTTCATCAATATCCAGACGATAATCCCGGGCTTTCTTCTTTTCCACAACCATCCATAATAAAGCAAAGCATACTAAAAAAATACCCACAAGGATAATACAGATATAAAAAATCTCCATCATATGTACCCCCTTGTATTTTTCTTTTGTAAAAAAAACTGAATTATACGGTTATAAACGTATATCTATGGTACTGCCAGAAACCTTATTGTCATAAGTTTTTGAACGTTTTTTATTTTCATGACCTTCCTGTTGATCTTGCCTGTCTTTTTGCTTCGATTCCCTGCCTTTTCTTTCGTAATTTTCTCTGATAAGGGTTTTGTGGAGCTCCTTTTGACTATTTACCTGCCTCATATTCTCTTCCGACTGCTTTTCGACAGACTGTGTTTTGCTTTGCATAGCAGCAAGGCTTTGCTGCTGCTCATTAACCTGTATGCGTGACACATCTGCAACTTTAGGTAGCATTACCTGTAGATCAATAGGTCTTATGGACATATAACCACTTCCTGTATTTTTACTGGTTAATACGCACCCACCCTGATGTCCGCACCATCTTTATATAAAGAACAATGCTGCAATGTCTCTTTAACATTCATTGTAGCCGAGCCAATTGAAATTTTTACACCATTATATAAATAATTCTGTACTTTAATACGGCCACTGGACTCCATCTGCAGTTTTTCTTCTAATAATACTAACTCTTCTCTATATTCATAAAGTTTGTTTTCATAAAAAACTTTTGAACGCAAGCTTTTTTCTAAAATTACTTTTTTCGATTCTGACAGAGCACCTGCCGATTCAAGCTTTTGTAGAAGCTTAATGGCCTGATCGGTTTTTCTTACATTTTCCTCCAAAGTTGCAATTTCAGTTCTAACAATCTTATATCTTTCTCTTACATTTGGATCCACACCAAGTTCTATTACTGTATTGGTTGCCAGATAACTTCCGATAACCTTTGCATCAATTTCTTTCCCAACCCTGGCAATTCCACCTACAAGCAAACCTTTCCTGCCACCTAATTCAAGACGGTTACCACATTTAACATCTGAATGCATAATTGCTTCGGCTTTTAAGTCATTTGCTGCTTCTACAGTACTGTTTTCTATATATCTTGCTACTATATTGCCTCCTGCGATCAGAACACCTTTGTTGTTACCGGTCATTCCTCTTCTGAGAATTATATTGCCACCGGCTTTAATAGTGGCAGCTTCAACAACTCCAAATACCTCAACATCCCCGCCTGCTTCAACTGTGAAACCCGACAGTACATTTCCACGAATAAAAACACTACCAATGAAATTAATATTTCCTGTTGAATTATCAACATTATCCGGTACTTCATAGGTAGCAAAAACATTTAATTTTCCGTCTTCATACTTAACCTGACCATCAATTGCAGAATAATAGCTTAAGTTGTCCTCGCTGGCATATATATTCGATCCCGGGATTATTTTAGCCGGTTTACCATCAATAGCTTTTAAAACAGTACCCAATACGTTTTTTCCGTTTATACCCGGAGTGGGCGGTGTAACCTCGCATAATTTCTGATCCTTGTGTACACTTACGATATAATCCAGGTCTCTGTAATTAACACTTCCATCTTCCATGATAATAGGCTTTTTTTCCTTATGAATATCAACCAGGAAATTGATTTCACCGTTTTCACCATGGACAGGAGCAACCCCTTCTGCTATGAGCAGGCTTTGATCATATATCGGATTTTGTGCATAATTTTGCACCACATTTTCTTTTATACCATAAACTACTCCATTTTTCTGTAATTCATGGATTATTTCCTGAACTCCCGGTGGTTTTTCACCATCTTTAGGCTTTTGAATTCTAATAAAAGCCTTCATTTTATCCGGACTTATTAAAACCTTAACAGAGTCATCCATACCTTTTAAATTCATTGCTTTCCCCCAACCTTAAAATCTTATGATCCAAGAAGCAAATATTTCTGCCGTTCCAATTTTGCTCTCATCCTGTGAATTGCTTTTGTATGTAACTGAGATATCCGCGATTCGGATACTTTCATAATTGCACTTATCTCTTTTAAAGTCAGCTCTTCGAAGTAGTATAATGAAACTACCATCTTTTCTTTTTCGGGTAATTTATCAATTGACTCTGCTAAAATGTCTTTTATTTCTAAAACTTCTATTCTTTTCTCCGGTATAAGATCCTCACCTTCATTAATTGCATCAAATCCGGTTTCATAGTTCTGCTCCAGATAATCCTCAAGGGATATCATAGTTGACATGTTCACTTCCTGAAGTGTTTTATTCAGTTCCTCAACAGTTATACCCATTCTTGATGCAACCTGTTCGTCTGTAGCAGCACGCCCCAGTTCATTCTCTAACTCAGAATAGGCTTTTTCAAGATCTTTACTTTTTTTGCGTAAAGAACGAGGGGCCCAGTCGAGTTCTCTTATGCTGTCAATAATAGCTCCGCGAATTCTTAACGAGGCATAGGTTTCAAACTTCACACCCTTATTTATGTCGAATTTATCTATTGCATCAATCAAACCAAAAATCCCGTAACTTACCAAATCGTCATATTCAACATTTGAACCAAAGTATATACTAAGTCGACCTGCTACATATTTTATAATGTCAGTATATTCAAGTATTAGCTGCTGCTTAATGGAAGGATCTTTTGTTTCATGATACTTTTTCCATAATTCCTGCTGTCTTTGTAGATTGGTAGTAGACATATATACCCCCCATTCCCTTTTTAGACAGCCCATATGGCTTATCTTTTGTATGAAAATATAAGCTTGATAATTACACTCTCTTTACTGGCAATATTATCTAAGCCTTATAACACTATTTTAACTCACCTATGCCATATGTCAACCTTTTTCATTTTTTTTCTGCAATGATACTTAATATTCTTCATGCTTTTATAAATAACAAGTGTATATTATTTCATTCTTCGACAGGTTGTTCCAGTTTTTCCTTAATAAATTTACTTATCTTTAACGGTTCGAAATCTTCAATGATACTCTCTTTTTTATCCCGAGACACTTCTTTTTCTTCCTCATGTTCTGCTTTCTCCATGTTTGCCTCTTCTTCTTTTTTCTCCTTAACCTGATCATGGATTTTTGTAAAGTTATAACGTACATAAATACCTATGGCGTAAAATATAACCATAGATATTATCATCTGCAGAAGTATTCTGTCATGTGCCATTGAACGGGCAAGGCCCGTTATCCCTGATAAAATTGCAGCAAACAATGCAAATAGCAGAGGAAGTTTCTTAATGTATTGCATTTTTTCCCCCTAAAACATCCGAATTATTGTCAACAAAATGCCAGAATTATAGAAACAACAAATTAACGCTATATATAAGTAATTCCGTAACCTATTGTCTTTATCATCAATCGTCCGTCTTCCGAATAAAACTCAATAGTTCTGCCATGTCTTCCACCTGTGTCTTCAGCAATAACGGGTATATTAAAATCTGCCAGAACTTTTTTTGTGGCTTCCACATTTCGCTCTCCCACTCTAATCACATCAGACACAGCAGTATAAGCGAACATTTGCGCACCCCCGGCAAGTTTGGCAACAATGCTGTCCCTGTGTGCACCGCTCTCTATCATATTATCTAATAGCAGTTTTATTCCGGTATCTGCAAATTTTGCCTTATTGAACCTGTTTCTCGCTTGGTGTGACCAGGGAAGCATAATATGAGCCAGTCCAATAATTTTTGTTTTTGTATCATATAGTGCAACCCCAACACATGATCCCAGTCCTAATGTAATTAAAGTGCCTGGATGTAAAGTGTGTTTCAGGTCTGCCATCCCCACCTTTATGACATTTTCAGACATTAGTATATTGCTCCCAATGTATTAATAAGTTTCATGTATGAATCGGTATCAGGTACGAGAAAAAAATCTCCGATAACCCTGTTTTTACCTTCAATAAATTCGGTTTCAATATATAGAACCGTATCTGTTGTCTTTCCAAAATCAATAGCCGGAACACTTAATATAGCGCCTGCCATATCAATAGCTATATCAGGAACATCAGGTTTAATCATAAGCCCTGTAAGAGTAGATAAAGCAGACAGATAAGATCCGGTCAGTATATTACCTACTTCCTTTAATGCAGATAGCGTTATTTCATTATATGCCACTTCTTCTTCAGGGTTTTTGCCCATTAGTATATTTACAAGTACTTTCGCTGCAGTTTCTTCCAGAACGAAAAGTATATAGCCTGAAATGTCTCCGCGAATTCCCAGAAGAATACCCGCAACAGCTGTTTCTGCACCGCCAAGCACTTCACTTACTTCGGAAAACCCCATAATTCTGATTTGTGGTACTTTCATATCCACTTTTTTATCCAAAATATTAGCAAGCGCAGTTGCTGCATTCCCTGCACCAATATTTCCAATTTCTTTTAAAATATCAAGGTGGAAGGAATTCAAAAAAGATGCATCCATTTTCTATACCTTTCAATAATAATACTTACTTTTCCGTCATACGGTAACAAGTTCGGATATCAGCTTTTCAAGATTTAATAAAGTTATAAGCCTTGTATCACTTTTTGCTATACCGCTGACATAATCAAGACTTACATTGTTAACAAATCCAGAAACACTTTCTATGCTTGTTTCATCAAGCTGAATAACTTCCAGTACCGAATCCACTATTATACCATAACTGATATTATCAACCTCTACAATAATGATTCTGGTGTCGTCATCGGCTTCTTTCTCAGGAAGGCCAAACCGGGTTCTTAAATCCATTACCGGGATTACATCCCCACGCAGATTTATAACACCTTTTATGTATGGTGGAGTCTTTGGTACTCTTGTTATCGTAAGCATTCTTTCAATAACTGTGACTTTATTTATGTCGGAACCATATTCATCCTTGTCTATTCGAAAAACAACATACTGTTTTTGATTGGTTGACACTGTTCAAGCCCCCTTTAATCATAGGTTATACTATTGAATTTACATCAAGAATCAGAGCCACATTACCGTCTCCTAATATAGTAGCTCCTGCTATACAGCGTATGTTTGACAATAATTTACCAACCGATTTAATTACAATCTCCTGTTGGTTTATCAGCGAATCAACTATCAGACCCGATAATTTTTCACCTTTTTTAACAACTACACATGTAAGCTGCTTTTTATTAGTATCAGGCTCCTTAACATCTATATCTAATACGTCATGCAGGCGAATAATTGGAATAACTGTATCTCTTAGCACGGTTACTTCCTGATTTCTAATATACTGAATATCTTCGGGGTTAACATTATATATTTCACGTATAGAATTTAATGGTATTGCGTACTTTTCGGTTCCAACCATAACCAAAAGTGCCTGAATAATTGCTAAAGTCAGTGGCAGCCGGATAATGGTTTTACTTCCCTGTCCCCGCTTTGAAATTAACTCGACGCTTCCCCCAAGAGTTTCTATTTTAGTTTTTACAACATCTAACCCAACACCACGTCCCGACAGGTCAGTAACTTTATCTGACGTACTGAAATTAGGCTGGAATAAGTATTGTATGATTTCTTCATCGCTTAATCCGCTTATGCTTTCTTCACTTTCCAGGCCTTTATCAAGTACTTTTTTACGCACTTTTTCAATATCTATACCCGCTCCGTCATCAGCCACTTCTATAACAACGTTGTTTCCGTCCTGATACGCTCTAAGCCATATATTACCGGCTTTATCCTTGCCCTTTGAAATGCGTTCTTCAGGCTTTTCAATACCGTGGTCAGCAGAGTTTCTTATAATGTGGATAAGAGGCTCACCTATCTCATCAATAACTGTTCTGTCAAGTTCGGTTTCCTCCCCAGACATATGTATGGTAATATCCTTATTAAGCTCTTTTGAAATATCCCTGACCATCCTGGGAAAACGGTTAAAAACAGACTCGATTGGCACCATTCTCACTTTCATCACCGAATCATGAAGACTGGTTGTAACTCGTTCAAGATTTTCCAGGGTTTGGGCGCATTCTCTGTCTCTATCATCAGAAATAATACCATCCAGTCTTGTCTTAATAATAATAAGTTCACTAACCAGATTCATAAGCACATCAAGGCGCTCTATGTCAACACGAACGGTTTTTGCGGTAATTCGTTTTTCTGTGGATTTTGGGGATGAATCGGTAATTCCATGCTTTACCTTCTTCTCTTTTTCATGAGCCTGTTTTTTATCACTATCGGGTTTACGCTTAAAATTCTCTGTATGATCCCGGGTAAGCTTGGTAACTTCAACTGTTCGTACTTCAGAAACCGAAGCAAGTTCTTTTGTAAAGAACTCCTCTTCTTTTTCCGAAATAACCATTACAGTAAAATAATAATCGAATTTTTCATCTTCAATATCATTTACCGAAGGTACTGATTTAATAACATCAGAATATTTCTCAAGAATCTGAAAAATAATAAAAGCTCTTGCAGCTTTTAATAAGCATTTTTGATCAAGCTCAACATATATTTCATATACATTTAAAGACTCTTCAAACGCTTTTTCTATGACATTTTTATCATATATGTTCAACTCCAGCCTTAGATCGCCGTTTTTTTCTTTTTCTGCCGTTTTGTTATCATGAATATCTGTTGTATGTACTGCATTGTTTTTATTTGAAATTCCCGAAAGAAATTTAATAATTTCGCTATACTCCTCGTCACCTTCATCGCCCGTCATGCTTACATTTTCAACATAGTTTTCCAGCGCATCAAGACATTTAAACAAAACATCCACCACATCGGGCGAAATTTGAATCTTGCCATTTCTAAGGCTGTCTAAAACATCTTCCATCTTATGGGTTAAATCCGACATTTTTGCATAACCCATTGTACCGGCCATTCCCTTTAATGTATGGGCAACCCTGAATATTTCATTTAATATCGAAGTATTGTCAGGGTCTTTTTCCAATTCAAGCAAAGAGGTATTAAGATCCTGCAAATGTTCCTTCGATTCTTCTACAAAAATATTTAGATACTTATTCATGTCCATTATCTTTGCACCCCCACAACAGCTTTCATTATTATATCGGCTCTAAAAGGCAGATTTTTGAGTATTGCAACTTTTTGTGAGCATTTTCTGAATATTTCATACCATCGTCCAGCCTTTTCTAATCCGCTCCCTTTGTGTTTCGAATACATAACTGATAATTTTTTCACGATCTCTGTTTTCAATATGCTTATATTCAATTCCGGTTTCATACATGATTTTTCCTTTTTCACAAATCTGTATTGAACGTTTGACGGTACCAACAAAACAAATTTCCCGCTCAAGTACCAGGTAAGCCTGAATTTCGGTACCAGATTCAAATGCTGTATCAGTTATGATACGAATTCCCCCTCCACTAATATCTTTTGTATAACACTTTAAAAGGGGTTTTCCTTCATTAATTGATGTATCAATTGACTCTATAATATGGTACTGTACAGGCAACCTGCAGTCCATTCTGAAAAAGGATCTTCTTTCAATTTTCTCTATCCGGCTTACCGGTTTCACACAAATCATAGGAATAGGTTCTATCATTTTTCTGTCAATAACCTCAGCCTTAAACATATAAATATCGTTTTCCTTTGAGAAGATTATATCCACCTTGGTACCAGGTTGAACCGCGTATATCTTACCTTGTGTAAAAGGGGCATGAATTTCCATCGTATTACTGTCTTCATCGTATGATTCATATTGGCTGACAAGACCGGTATTGATTTTATCACCATTTTTATCATACAACTCCAATTCTATTTTTGTACCTATCCCAATCTGACGATATTTCATATTATCCTCCCCAAATAAAACATTCTCGGTTAAATTGATTAATGCTGCAAGCCATAATTACTTAACAGCCTGCTGAAAAAGCCTTTTATCCCCTTCCCGCGTATATTTGAACTACCTATACCACCATTATCGTGAAAAAGGTTCATAGCAAGTTCTGTTATCTGATGAGAAGCATGACTTCTGGGGTAACTTAAACAAAAAGGTTTTTGTTGTTTTACGGCTTTTGGTATGCAATCATCTTCTAATATATATCCTGTTTTTTGCAGCTTGAAAGATAAAAACCTGTCGGAAACCACAAACAGCTTGTTTAAAATGTCATTTGCTTCTTTTAAGGATTCAGCCTTGTTTACAACAACCTTAACTATTTTGTGCTTATCCTTTTTTGATATCATTTTTATCATTGCATATGCATCTGTTATTGCAGTAGGCTCAGGAGTTGTTACGAGAAGCACTTCATCTGCTGCCAGAATAAAGCTCATAACACTTTTTGAAAGGCCTGCACCGGTATCAATTAAAATGACATCGAATAGTTTATCTAAAAGCGATATATTAGAAATAAATGTTCCAATCTGTTTTCTATCCAGCTGGATTAACTCTTCTACACCCGATCCCCCTGATAAAAACTGAATATTATTCGGGCCATCGGTTAAAACCTCGAATATATTGCGCTCTCCCCGTATTAATTCCAACAGCGTATACTTTGTAGATATACCCAGCATCACATCTACATTCGCAAATCCAAAATCTACATCCAATATCGCTACTTTATATCCCATTTTACTTAATACAATAGCAAGATTTACAGTAATATTAGTTTTGCCAACACCGCCCTTGCCACTGGTAACAGTTATTACTTTCGCAGCTTCTTTTTTGCTTGTATTTTTAGTTTCTGTTAAACATTCAACAATTCTTCTAAGTTTATCAGCCTGATCACTCATTAGCAAGACCCCCGGTCTTAAAAAAATAATATGAAATCATGGAAATTTCATTCCCCCGTATTTTTCTATAGAATACTTTTGGCAATATTTTCAACATTTACAACCTCTATATCGTCAGGCACACTTTGTCCTACTGTTATATAAGAAAGCGGCTTCCCGGTGGCATACCTGACATTTAAAATTGTACTTGGCACATGTACTTCATCAAACTTGGTAAAAAGCAGTTTAAAATCTTTCAAAAAACTGTAGTGCTTTAAAATATCCCTGCAAGCACTGCGGCCGGCACAACAACTTAATACAAGGTATATTTCATCGGCTTCTGCAGTATTAACAAGAGCTTTAAGTTCTGAAAATTGTAATTCGTCATTATGGCTACGCCCTGCCGTATCAACTAAAATAAGGTCCATATCCTGGTAGCCGGCTATAGCCTCCTTAATCTCTTGTGGTGTGTAAATAACAGAAACCGGTATATTTAATATTTCGGCATAAGTTTTAAGTTGTTCAACTGCAGCAATCCTATATGTGTCTGCTGAAATAAAGGCTATTTTTTTCTGGTGGTTCAAAGAATACTCAGCGGCAATTTTTGCAAGTGTAGTTGTTTTTCCTACGCCTGTCGGTCCTAAAAACAATACAACTGTGGGTTTTCCATCGTTGCGTAAATTTATTGTCTGGGGCCGGCCCAACATATCCCTAACTACTTTTTCAGCAATAGCCATAACCTCATCATGGCTTTCAAAATTTCCGGCAAATTGTTTTATGTTTTGCACAAGCACATCGATAATTTCGGGTTCTATTTCTTTATCTGCCAATCTTTTTGCAATTAAAGAAAAAGGATTGTCAACTGGATTCACATTATATTTGCTTATTGTTGGAGGGCGGGTATTTTCCACTTTTGGATTCTCAAATTTTACCAAAGGTTCAGAAACTTTTTGCTCATCTTTTTTCTTTGTATCATTGTAAATATTCTTCAGTATTGTTTCCATCTGACTAAGCCGGGTTTCAAGCAAATCAATCCGGGCTTTTTCATCGCTCGAATTTTTTGTTTTTTCTGCTTCAATTCTCTTCTTCAATCCAATATCATCATCAACAGCAGCCAAAATTTCGGTTAGGGGTTTAGATAGCAAACCCTTGACACCTTTTCTTCGAATTTTCCTGGTGTTTAGTATAATAGCTTCACTACCTAAATCCATTTTTACTTTAAGCATTGCTTCATGAATGTCCTTGCCAGTATACCGACGAATCCGCATATTTCCTCCATTAATCGTTTTTTATTAATATTCATTTTACTAAATAAAATCAGGTCATGAGTACTTCACCATTCCAATTGATCTTACTTTGGCTGACGGATCCAGCTCATTATAGGACAAAACTACAAGACCTGGAATGGACTGCTCTGTCAACCTTTTAAAGTATAACCGCACCATTGGTGATGCAAGTACAATAGGCTGTTTGCCTAATTGTGCAACTTTTTCAACGAGATTTGATAAGTTCTGTAATATTTTATTTGAAACCGATGGTTCTATTGCTAAATACGAACCTACCTCGGTTTTTTGCACCGATTCAAGAATCAGCTGTTCTAATTGTGGATCAAGGGTTATAACATCGGAGTTGTCGGGAGTAATAAAAGATTTTGTTATAGCCCTTCCAAGAGCCTGTCTGACATACTCGGTAAGCATGTCCGTATCCCTTGTAACAGAAGCATAATCTGATAGTGCTTCAAGTATTGTAACCAGATCCCGTATAGATACACCCTCTCGAAGCAGGTTACATAAAACCTTCTGAACCTCACCAAGACTAAGCTGTTTAGGCACCAGGTCTTCAACAATAGCAGGGTAATTGCTTTTTACGCTGTCCAACAGAGTTTGTACATCCTGGCGACTCAAAAGTTCATGGGCATGTCTTTTAATTATTTCAGTCATATGAGTTGAAATAATTGATGGTGGGTCTACAACGGTATAACCCAGCATTTCTGCACGGTCACGTTGGTTTTCAGTAATCCATAATGCAGGAAGCCCAAAAGCCGGCTCTGTTGTAGGTATCCCCTCAATTTCGTCTTCTGCCGTACCAGGATTCATTGCCATGAAATGATCCATCAAAAGCTCGCCCCCGGATACCTCTACTCCTTTAATTTTTATTACATACTGATTTGGGTTTAACTGGATGTTGTCACGCAAACGAATAACCGGTACGATCATACCAAGCTCCAGAGCAAGCTGCCTGCGGATCATTACCACTCTGTCCAATAAATCCCCACCCTGATTCACATCAGCCAGTGGAATAATACCGTAGCCAAATTCCAGTTCAATAGGATCCACATGCAGAAGCGATATAACATTCTCTGGTTTACGAATTTCTTCTACAGTTCGTTCCTCAATTTCTGTTTCATCCTGTTTTAGCTTTTGCTGTTCCGAATTCTGCATCTGAACCCCAAGTAAAACTAATAAAATTGCTACTAAAACCATAAAAAACCGGCCAATAATAAAAGACATAACAAAGCATGCCCCGGCAGCTATAAACATGGTCTTCGCACTTGAAAAAAGCTGGGACATAATTTCATCGCCAAGTTCTTCATCTGATGCTGCTCGTGTTACAATAATTCCTGTTGCAACTGAAATTAGAAGTGCTGGTATCTGAACCACCAATCCGTTACCTATAGTTAACTTGGTATACTTTTCAAGAATGTCGCCTACCGTAGCACCACTGTCCTGCATCATACCCATAATAAACCCGCCGATGACGTTTAATGCTACGGTTACAAAACCAAAAATAGCATCGTTTTTTACAAATTTACTGGCACCATCCATTGAACCATAGAAATCTGCTTCTCTTTGTATATTTTTACGCCGTTCTCTTGCCTCGGCCTCGTTAATTAACCCTGCGTTAAGATCTGCATCCACCGCCATCTGTTTTCCAGGCATTGCATCAAGGGTAAACCTTGCAGCAACCTCAGACACACGCTCGGCTCCTTTGGTAATAACAAGAAATTGAACTAACATGATAGTAAGAAATATAATTGCACCAACTACAATATTATTACCGCCTACAAACTCACCAAAACTTTCAATGACCTTACCTGCATCACCCTGACCGATTATAAGCCTTGTTGCTGCGACATTCAAAGACAACCTGTATAGCGTTGTAAACAGTAGTAAAGTCGGAAAAGAAGACATCGACAGTGCATCTTTAGAGTATATTGCATTTAACAGTATAAGAAGGGAAATGGTTAAGTTCACTACAAAAAGTACATCCATTAACAGCGTGGGCATCGGAACAAGTATAACCAGTAATATAATTACGCTCCATACAGCAATGGCAACACTTTTAAACTTCATGTCTTTCCTCCAGATATTAATTTATCATTTGTGTAACAAATATTTCAATATTATTTTACAGGAATTCTCAGGAATAAACAAGATGTGACACAGAATTATCTGTCACCAAAAACATGGCTCGTCAATAAAATGGTATTAGATTAACATAAGGAGGTTTGGATATGGACAACGTAGGTTTTAGAAGATTTTTCGGGGATAATGCTGAAGTTCTGTTTTTCATTATTCTCTTCCTGCTTTTATTCTTTGATGATAGAAGAGACAGAAGGTTCTACTATTAATCAATAAGCCAATGCTCCTCCTCAAAGGCTGTAAAATATAAGCATACTGGCTTTTATAATTTTTGAGGATGTCAGCCATCCTTCCAACCGGTAATAAAACCACATAAAAAGTCCCCCGATAAAAGGGGGACTCCTTCTATAATCTCAATCAGTAGGAAGATGCCTAGTAATTCAACACATGGTTTCAACAAGGCGGGGTTCCTGACCCGCCTCATGTTACAGAAAAAGGTACCCGCTATTAATCCATACAGCGTCCAATTAATCTCATTGCATTCATTACAGCTATAAGAGCTACGCCAACATCGGCAAATACTGCTTCCCACATTGTTGCCAACCCGCCTGCGCCCAGAACGAGTACTATTACTTTTACAAAAAAGGCAATGAATATATTCTGATATACAATCTTCTTTGTTTCATGGGCAATATCTATTGCAGTTAATAGTTTCTCAGGTTCGTCGTTCATAATAACTATATCTGCTGCTTCTATTGCAGCATCCGTTCCAAGCCCTCCCATTGCAATTCCTATATCTGCCCGTGCAAGAACAGGCGCATCATTCATTCCATCCCCTACATAGGCAATCTTCATTTTTTTATTCTTTTTTGATACGAAGCCCTCCATGATTTCCACTTTATCCTGGGGTAGAAGCTCTGAATAAACCTCATCAATACCCATTTTTTCAGCCATTGCATCGGCATTTATCTTTAAATCGCCTGTAAGCATTGCTGTTTTTAGGCCTTTTTTCTTCAACTCCTCAATGGTTTTTGCAGAATCTGCCTTTTCATTATCGGATACAACAATTGAGCCTTTAAACTCTTTGTTTATTGCAACATAAACCACAGAACCCGTGGCTTCGGGAGTGCTAACCTGAATCTGCTCCCTATCCATCAGATTTTTATTTCCGATTATTATTTCCTTCTGGTTGTACTTGGCCACAATTCCAAACCCCGGTATTTCCCTGTGTTCTTCTATTGTAATATCGGTATAGCTATCTGAGCCTGCTGCAACTATTGCCCTTGCAATGGGGTGATTTGAATACTTTTCAACAGCTGCAGCCATTTGAAGAAGCTCATTCTTATTCAAGCCATCAGCAGGCAAGACCTGAGTCACCTCAAATTCGCCCTTGGTTAAAGTACCCGTTTTATCAAAAACAACGGTTTCAAGGGATGTTAGTGCTTCGAGATAGTTGCCCCCTTTTACAAGAATTCCGTTTTTGGAAGCCAGCCCAATTCCACCAAAAAAGCCAAGAGGAATGGATATAACCAACGCACAGGGACATGATACAACAAGAAAGATTAATGCCCTGTAAAACCAGTCAGCAAACATAGTACTGAAATTACCGGCACCGTTAGCTGCCTCAGCAATTAGTGGTGGAAACAAAGCTATGCATACGGCTATTATAACGACTGCCGGAGTATACCATTTTGCAAAGCGTGTGATGAATTTTTCGGTGGGTGCTTTTTTGGTTGCAGAGTTTTGTACCAAATCGAGTATTTTTGCAGCTGTTGATTCATGGAACAGTTTTGTTACTTTAATTTTCAGTAATCCTTCCATGTTAACAGAACCCGAGTAAACCTGGTTCTCCACGTAAACGCTTTTAGGAATGGACTCCCCTGTAAGCGATGACATGTCAAGACTGGAGCTGCCTTCTATAACAATGCCGTCCAGCGGAATCCTCTCTCCCGGTTTTACAACAATTATCTCTCCAACATTAACCTTATCAGGTGATACCTGAATAATAGAGTGGTCTGAAACAAGGTTTGCATAATCGGGTCTTATATCCACAAGCTTGCTGATAGACTTTCTGGACCGTTCCAGAGAAATATCCTGGAAAAACTCTCCTATCTGGTAAAACAACATTACTGCCACACCTTCTGTATATTCACCTATTGCCATTGCACCTATAGTTGCAATGGACATTAGAAAATTCTCGTTAAATATCCGGCCCTTAAAAACATTTTTCATGGCTTTGTAGAGAATCTCTCCACCAAGCAGCAAATACCCTGCAAAATACATAATAATTTCAACAGTTTCGGGCAGAGGGAAAATTATTGCTGTTATATAAATTACAGCACCAATAAGAGCAATAATTTGCTTAACCCCCAAAAGCTCCTTTATATTTAACGAACCAGTTCTTTCTCTTTTTAATTCTTCATTCTGCAATTTAGATACTTTTACATCAGGTTCATGGCTCAGAACAATCTTTCTGACCTGTTCTGCCAAATCTTCACTGCTTATGCCATTATGTTCAATTGTAAGTACTTTTGTCACAAAGTTTAAGGAAGCTTTAACACCCTCTAAATCGTTAATCTCCTTTTCAATTTCTGCAGCACATACAGAACAGTTTAAACCCTCTAATAACAACAGTTCTCTTTGTTGCATATCTGTAGATACCTCGCTTTACATTTCATTCAGATGGATAAGCCCCAGATTAAAAATCTGCTTCACATGGTCATCGTCAAGGGCATAGTATACTACCTTCCCTTCACGCCTGTACCTGACGAGCCTCGCCTGCTTTAATACCCTTAACTGGTGGGAAATTGACGACTGTGTCATATTCAAAAGTACTGCAATGTCACACACGCACATTTCACTTTCTGCCAGGGCGCAAAGTATTTTTATCCTTGTTGTATCCCCAAAAACTTTGAAAAGCTCTGCCAAATCATATAGATTTTCATCTGCCGGCATTCTTTTTCTGACATAATTAACGGTTTCCTCGTGTATAACAGTGCAGTCACATCGATCTAACCCGTATTTATCTTTCATGTTTTCACCTCACAATAATATATGAACGTTTGTTCATATGAATAGAATATCATATGTATTGAAAAAATTCAATATTTTTATATCCAATAAATAAATATAAATTTGCTAAAGTATTGGCGATATAATAAAAAATAATGTAATGTTGCAGACAACCTGCAATAATATTAAAATCTATATATATTAATTCGGGATAAAATATAAAGAGGAGTGTAATTAATTGTTAAAACGGATCCATTATAATTCCCCTGTTATTCTTACCTATACATTTTTGTCGCTGATTGTATTAATAATCGGAAATGCTACCGATATGGTTTCCACAAAGCTATTATTCTCGGTTTACAAGGGAAGTCTTAAAGATATATTTTTCTATATCAGGTTGTTTGGACATGTGTTAGGGCATGTGGACTGGGATCATTTTGTGAATAATTTTCTTATCATACTTCTTGTTGGTCCAATGCTGGAAATGAAATATGGTTCTAAGAACATGATACAGATGATTTTAATTACTGCTTTTGTCACAGGTGTATTAAACGTCATTTTTTTCGACACCGCCATATTGGGAGCAAGTGGCATTGCCTTTATGCTGATCATTTTAAGTTCATTTGTTAATATTAAAAAGGGAAGTATTCCTCTTACCCTTCTCATAGTTGCTTCTTTATATTTAGGACGGGAAATTGTAGATGGTTTAACTGCTAACGATAATATATCCCAATTTGCGCATATCGCCGGTGGAATATGCGGGGGAGTTTTTGGTTTTACTTTGAGATCAAAAGGTTAGTTTGTGGTATTATATTATTTTACCTATAAAATTTCCTTTTATATTCGGAAGGACTAATACCGTATTCTTTCTTAAACATTTTTGAAAAATTAAAAGTGTCTTTGTAGCCACAGCTTCTAGCAGCTTCGCTGACATTGCAGTCATAATGGCTTAAAAGCTCTGCCGCCTTTCCAAGCCTGTATTTTACTATGTAATTCTGAGGTGATGTTCCTATGTATTCAGTAAAAATTCTGTAAAGATATCTTCTGTCAATCCCAAGCATTTTTGCAATACCGTCCACACTTATATCATACATATAATTGGATTGAATATAGTTTTCTGCTCTTCTTGCATAGATTTGTGAAGCACGTGTGCTTACATTGTTTTCTTCCTTTAAACGTGCGAATAATTCAAAGATTAAACCACACAGATATATTTCGGGTGATTGGCTTAGCTTATCTGCAGAAATCATATTTTTAAAAATAAAAGCACAGCTTGGTGAATACACTATGGGTTCTTGTTCAAAACCAGAGCCATCGATTAATTCTTCTGCAAGTGCTCCGTTAAAACCTATCCATACATACGACCAGGGCTTTTCCACATCTGCTTTGTAAAAAGTTAACTCATGAGGCCTTATCAAAAACATGCTACCCTTTGCAAGGTTATATATAACACCCCTGCGCTCAAAAATCCCTTTTCCATCCAGAATATAGTGAATGAGATAATATTCCCTGATTGCAGGTCCAAAGGAATGACCACTGTCGCAATTTTGCCACCCGCATACCACCGGATTTACATCGTGAAAACCTTTATTTAATAAAGGGATATCATTTTGCTTCACTTTTTCACTCATGGAGACATTATAACATATTAATAAGACATTATTCAATTTATAGTGGGTTTAAAATAAAGTATCATAGTCAATAGAAGGAGGTCGGTAATATGGTCAAAATAACATTTATGGGCGCAGGCAGTACAGTTTTCGCAAAAAGTGTGCTTGGTGATTGTTTAAGTGTTGAATCATTAAAAGACTGTGAAATTTGTCTTTATGATATCGATGCTGAACGCCTGAAGGAATCTGAACTTATGGTAAGGACAATCAATCAGAATATAAACAACAATCGTGCAACTATAAAAACTTATCTGGGAGAAGAACAGCGTAAAGATGCATTGAGATCGGCTGACTTTGTTGTAAATGCCGTTCAGGTTGGCGGGTACGACCCATGCACAATTATTGATTTTGAGGTTCCAAAGAAATATGGGCTTCGTCAAACAATTGGAGACACTCTGGGCATTGGTGGAATAATGCGGGCGCTTAGAACAATTCCCGTATTAGAGGACTTTGCCCGTGATATGGAAGAAGTTTGCCCCAACGCCTATCTCTTAAATTATACAAACCCCATGTCCATTTTAACAGGGTATATGCTCAGATACACTCCTGTTAAAACCGTTGGTTTGTGCCACAGTGTACAGGTATGCTCGAAGGGCTTATTAGAATCTCTTGGCATGGAAGATAAGCTTGAAGGCCGTAGAGAGCTGATAGCAGGAATTAACCACATGGCCTGGCTTCTTGAAATATACGATAAGGATGGCAATGATTTATATCCGGAAATCAGGCGAAGAGCCATTGAAAAAAACGAAAAAGAAAAGCATAACGACATGGTAAGGTTTGAATATATAAAAAGGCTGGGTTATTATTGCACAGAATCCAGTGAACATAATGCTGAATATAATCCCTTTTTCATTAAAAGCAAATATCCCGAATTAATCGATAGGTTCAACATCCCGCTGGATGAATATCCAAGACGCTGTATTGAGCAGATAAAAGGCTGGGAAAGACAAAGGGATGAACTTGTTAAAAATCCAACCCTAACCCATAAACGTACAAACGAATATGCCTCGTACATAATTGATGCAGTAGTTACAAATAAACCATATAAAATAGGCGCAAATGTGTTAAACACAGGCGGGTTAATAGAAAACCTGCCACAGGAAGCCTGTGTTGAAGTACCATGTGTGGTTGACGGGATGGGTATTAATCCTTGCCGTACAGGCAGGTTGCCTGTGCAATTGGCTGCAATGAACATGACAAATATAAATGTGCATTTAATTACAATTGAAGCTGCTGTAACACGAAAAAAAGAACATATATACCATGCTGCAATGCTTGATCCCCATACCGGTTCAGAGCTGTCCATCGATGAAATTGTTAAAATGGTGGACGAATTAATTGAAGCCCATGGTTTATGGCTGCCCGAATACAAGTAGCAGGATAATGACACAAAATCGCCTTACATAGATAAATCAGGTATTCAGTCAAAGCAAATTGATAGTAATATAATTCAGGAAAAGCTTATGCACCTGCAGTGCGTAAGCTTTTTATTTTAAGAATTCGGAAATCAACCGACAAATAATTAAGATTAAATATATAAATATATGATATTATGTAAAGAACATGTTATAATAAGGTCTAAATTCTATTACAAAGTTAAATGCCCTTGAAAGGGTTTTGTAATTGCTTTTTAAAGGACTAGCTTGAATGACTGAGGGTGAAATAGTGTATAAAGATAAATTAAAACATGTAATTTTTATTATTACAACATTACTGTTCTGGTTTTCATTGTATACATATGTTCCCATTTTCCCGGGATATATTGAAAATTCAGGCGTATCACACAGTATGGTTGGATTAATCATCGGCTCATATGGTTTCTCGCAGATGGTTATTAGAATTCCTCTTGGAATTATTTCAGACAGATTGAATAAAAGAAAGCTGTTTATCATTCTGGGTATTGTTTTTAGCTTATTAAGCAGCCTTGGGCTATGGCTATTCAACAGTGCGTGGTCAATGCTTATTTTCAGAGCATTGGCAGGAGTTGCAGCAGCTTTCTGGGTTATATTCTCGGTTTTATTTTCAAGTTACTTCAGAAGTGATGAGGCAACAAAAGCAACAGGATACATATTGGCCGCAAGCAATCTCGGTCGGGTTCTGGCTACATCTACAGGAAGCTATGCAGCTGAAATATCCGGCGTTAAGAGCTCATTCCTGTTAGCTGCAATAGCAGCAGTTCTGGCTGTTATTACAGGTATGTTCATCAGTGAAAATAAACAGAACAGCAGAAAACCTGCTTCTGTTACAGAATTATTATCAATAGGGAAATCCAGTGACCTTACTATTTTATCTGTTTTAGGAATACTGACACAATTTATAGCCTATGCAACTGTTTACGGGTTTACACCTATAGTTGCACAATCTTTGGGAGCAAACAGCGCTCTGCTTGGGCTGCTTTCAACGCTGTCAATCCTTCCCGGGATACCTGCAGGTGCATTGAGTGGCTCCTTTTTTACAAAAAAATTTGGCGAAAAGAAAACCCTTTTTACAGGTTATATCATAACTGCCCTTTCCTGCGTTTCCATTCCATTTGTAAAAAGTTTGACAGCCCTTATTGTAACACAGGTTATCGGGGGCTTTGGCAAAGGTGTCACAATCCCACTGCTTATGGGGCTTTGCATAAAAAATGTTGAAGAAAATAAAAGAGGCAGTGCCATGGGATTCTTTCAGGCTATATATGGGTTAGGAATGTTTGCAGGACCTGTGGTGGTAGGTTTTATAAGCGATACCGTCAGCCTGAATGCAGGTTTCTATTTCACTGCCCTAATTGGTATTATTGCAGCTTTTATGGTAAAACTTTTCGTAAAAGACAGTATTACGTCTGATTAACCTGTCAGACAAAACAGGCATTAACCCCATTTGAGCACATATCATTCTGTTAATAAAGCAACAGTCGCATTTGGCTGTTGCTTTATTATCTGATACATTCGGTATTAAGAAGTATTTCTTATACAAGCTCCATCTGCTCGGCATACTCACCCATCAATCCCATCCACAAAATTGTCATTCCGGGGGTAAATTCATTCCAGTCCTCTTCAGGAATGGCGGTTAAATTAAAGGTGGAGCCGCCCAGGTATCTTATAATTCAAGGTATTTAGTCGTTCCCTGTTGTAAAGCTCTGTATCCAGTCTCCCTAACAGTCCTGAACAGAATTGCAGATAATGGAGCTTTTCAACAGGTACCACAGAAGTATCAAGTATAACGGCTGTGATTCCTGTTTCAGCATCGTTGGCTGCCGTTCAAAGCATTCTGATGCCGTCAGTCAGCACTTTTTCAATTATGTCGTAAGATTTCACTTCCACCGGAAATCAGAAGCCTTTATCACCTGTGGTTGATTTGTCAGGTGTCATTACCTATAATAAACCTATAGAAGAAAATCTGGCTACGTTTTCTGCGTTGATGATATTTCTGTTTTGGAGGACAGAAACAATGTTAATTGAATTTATAAGAGGTTACGGATTATTACTTGCCTATTTTGTAATTGCGGTAATAGCTGCACTTGCAATCAGACGTCTTACTATACCAAAAGAAGTATATCGTAAAACTTTACACATGATACTTTTATGCTCAGTGTTCGTATGGGTATATGCATTTAATACCTGGTGGATATCAGCTATCGGAACAGTTGTTTTTGTTTTGATGGTATATCCAATTCTTGCTATTGCTGAGCGAAAGATACGGGTCTATTCCGAGTTGCTCACAGAGCGCAAGCCGGGAGAAATCAAGCGCAGCCTTGTAGTGGCGTTTTTTATGTTCGCAGTGCTTATTTGCGTTTGCTGGGGCTGGCTTGGAGAGAAATATTTAGTGATAGCGTCAGTACTTGCCTGGGGTCTGGGTGATGCTGCGGCGGCATTGGTTGGAAAGCGTTTTGGACAACACTATATTGAGGGTAAACTTGTTGAAGGACGCAAAAGTGTTGAGGGAACTGTTGCCATGTTTGTGGTGTCCTTTGTTGCGGTATTGACCGTATTGCTTATACATGGCTCAATGAAGTGGTACAGTTACGTTCCAACCGCAGCAATTACAGCAGCAGTATGTGCAATAGTAGAGCTGTACACTAAGGGTGGCATGGACACAATAACCTGCCCTTTGGCTTCAGCGGTGATTTTAATTTCGCTGGTTCATTTATGGGGGGTGTGATTCTATGAGACAAAAATCCGGAGAGCGTACGCTCCTCGCCTCGGTGCTATTGAGTTCACCCGGTCCTATAGTAATTGGGATTGCTCTTCTTTTTGGCCGTTCATCTACACAGCTTGCCGACTTTATTCGCCGGACATCCGAACTTGTTGCAATAATCGTGTCGTGGATAGTGTTCCGTACTGTACATAAAAGTGACGAATTTGATCCTTTGCGTAAAGAAAAACTGGAACATACGGCAAATTTATGCGTTGGCCTGGCAATGTGTTTGTCAGGAGTTGCAATGATTTTCATTGCTTTGTTCTCGTCCGGCACAGAAAAGGGGAATGTTATTCCGGGTTTGGTTATAGCTTTATTAGGTGTAATAACTAACTCCTGGTTCTGGATGCGATACAGGAAACTAAACCACGAAAAACCCGATGCAATCCTTTCTGCCCAAAGCAGTCTTTATCGTGCAAAATCCCTGGTTGATGCCTGTGTTGTAATAGCATTAACCGTTGTAACAATTGCTCCCGGTACACAGACAGCATTGTATGTGGATTTATTCGGTTCAATAATTGTTGCAGCATATCTCATTATGAGCGGTATTATAACAATACATGGATGAATTAATAAATATATTACTTATAAACTGCCGTTTCAACAATTTTTCCCATCTCCACCGAGTCAGTAAGTAACGAATGTCCATCAGCACAGCGTTTCATATAGCCAGCATCTGCGATATAAATTTGGGGCCTGGCTTTACAATACTTTTTACCTGCCATATTTACCGTCCAAAAATTTTTTCAAACATATTTTAATATGTTAAATAGTGGTTCAATACTTTGAAGAGAAAGGATATGCATTTTCCAATTTTTGTTATACAAAAAAAATACTATCTGCATTCTTCTATAATTGTATATAAAATTGTAAAAGTTGCATAAAATATAGAGGGCTTCTTTGTGCAATTGTATGCCTGCTTTTGTTGAAAAAATGCTTTTGAAATGCTAATATGAAATTGCAAAAGAAGTGCCAGTTTGTCCTCCGGTGTCCTTCGGGTCCGGGGGCTTTTCCATATTGAGGAGTATTTGCTTTATGGATAAGAAGGTCTTTAAAACTTACAGACAGCTTCTTAGACTTTTAAGAAGCAGGAGTTGTAATAAAAAAAGGAGCTACCGGTTCACAAGTTATTCGTGTATAATAAAGATCGGATAGAACAATGCATACATTTTCACAGTACCTCTTGATTCAGCTTCTATAATACCGAAGGCATGCTTACAGATATGCAGATATACAGATTTACAGATTTACAGATTTACGATGACAAAGGCAACGTTGTATACCAAAGCGTTTGCGAACGATTTACATATGGCATATTGCTTAACTTTAAAGATAGGAAATTATCTGTCATCAAAGCAAATACTTGCTGGCCTCCCGGATACTCAGATTGCTCATTTTGTTCCTGTTCTTATCAACAAACGCCCGCACCCACTCGGGGTTGGTCTTTGAATACTCACGCAGGCTCCAGCCTATGGCCTTGTTAATGAAAAACTCATCGGTTCCAAGGTTGTTAATCAGAATCTTCTCAAGCAATACTGTGTTGGTTTTGTCTTTTCTGCCGTTCTGATGATCTATGGCAATCCGACGAAGCCAAATATCATCGTCAGTTGACCACTTAAGCATTAGATCGTTTATCCTCTCGTCGACAAAAGCAATGTTCCCAACAATTCTATCAAGAGCGTCTATGGTGTCCCACCACGGCTTAGTTTTAATATACCGTTAAAGGCGTGGTACATCATCGTAGGTCAGGTATTTCTGCATGGCTTTGAGGTAATCCAGCGATAAATATTGCATCTCCCTGTGCTCGTTTTCCCAGCACAGGTCAAGTAACTCCCAATCTATCGCACTGCTTTTCTTTTCGGCTTTTAAAATATCCTTTGTAATTGCTAAATCATATACATATTCACAGCTGTCATTGGTATCAAACAGCTCATTTATTTTAGTAGTCGTTGAGTTGAGTTCTGTAGTACCATCACCGTATAATAGTTCCGATGGAAAATCATCGTCCGGAATGGCGACAACAATTTTGTTAAATTCAAAACTATATAGGTGATAGTCAAGCCAGCCAAACGCCGCTTGGATAATCTGATGAAGTTGCTGAAATGTTATATTTCCAGGAATTCTAAGCCTCCTCCAGTTCTAAATCTTTTATTGTTATTTTTATCTGGTATGCCATTTGTACATCTCCTTACTCACAAAATTATAGATTTTAGTCATTCTTTCCAGCCATACTGCCCTTTAAGTTCTACAAATCTGACCATTCCCATTGTTTTGATGTGTATATCACCATCATTTGTTTTCGTAATAAGTATAAGCTTCTGAAGATATGATGGGCCAACCGGAATAACCATCCTGCCGCCGGGTGCCAGTTGATTGAGCAAATCATCCGGCAAAACACGTGCTGCTGCAGTTACCATAATCCTATCATATGGAGCATATTCCTGCCATCCCTTGCTTCCATCCCCAACCTTATAACTGATATTTGAATGATTTAATGCTTCCAGTCTCTTTTTAGCCTTTTCCATTAATTGCTCAATTCTTTCCACTGTAAAAACTTCCGCTGACATTTTGGCAAGAATAGCTGTTTGAAAGCCTGAGCCGGTTCCAATCTCCAGCACCCTGCTATCCTTTTCGGGTGCCAGAAGCCGTGTCATTTCCAGCACAAGACTGGGCTGCGAGATTGTTTGCCCGAAGCCTATGGGCAAAGGCTCGTCAATACCTGCATATTTTTTCATGTCATTATCGACAAAAAATGAGCGGTCTAATGAACGAAAATATGCTTCCAGCTCCTTCTGATCCATTCCTTTTCACCTCATCTCCAAATTATTTCCTTTACCTGTTAACAGCCTGTCAGATTTTGCTTTATATCCCAATCCTATATCGCAGCATAACTGTTGGTAAAGCTCTAATATATAATGACTTCATCACAAGGGAGATCATAGATATACGAAAGTATTCGAATATAGTTGCCGAATTCCTCATGGAAACAAAGATTATTCCGTCCATATAGACCAAGCCCACTATGAACAGCCAAAAGTTTTTGCGTAAGCTTATCAAAAAGCGCCGCTCTGTGCTCGAAAGGCTCTAAATAGGCATTTATGTACTGCAATACTTTGTTATCTTTTAAACCCTCATCCAAGTATTGCGGTGGTACCACACAATGAATCAATTTCCCACGATAAGTAAACCCAATAATTATCTTTGGGCTGGGTGTAATCACCGAGATCAAAGAACGTGGTTGGAAACCAAGTTCATCTGGAATGGCCATAGAACTTGCCATCCAGTCGATAAACGTGTGATACTTATCGGTTTTTAAAGCTTCAATTTCACACTTCAGTTCATCAAAACGTGAAACGGGTACAATGGCACCTCTGTCTCCATGTGCTGCGATTTCTTTCAGCAAACCTTCATTCATAATTATACCATCCATATTATAAATAATCCTCTTGAAGCTCTAAACACTTTTAAGTTTAATGCTTCGAGGTTTAGTTTCTACTTACGACCGCGAGGACGGTTCTTTTGGTTTGTAACCTCCTCTAATATAAAGGATGCGTTTATTTAAGTTTATACTGGTGTTATATCATGGATTCTATGTTTTCTCTAATCCAGTTAGTAATGTGAAAATCAGTGTCAGTTGGATACTCCAGCTTTAATTTATTGGCTGTTACAACAGAAATCCTGCGAAATAGACTAACTGATGCCAACAATCCCTTTAAGCTATCAATCCTTTCATATTGAGTAAAAATGTTTTTTAGTTCATTTAATGTCCTTTGATCAATCCACTCATGGAGAAATCGGCCCCCATGCCAAACATCATAATCATTACCATGCAATGCCTTCGCATGCCATTCCATCATTCGGAGCAGCAGTACTCTAAGATCATTTTCTCTTGATTTAGCTGTCCATAATTCTCCTCGCACAATTTGCTTAGCTATATATAGAACGCTAAAGAAAAACATATTAACAGTTTGCAGAAAAGTTTCCTCGTCAACAGGTAATGTTGAAACAGGTTTAAAATCTGATGGTACAATACAGCTGCTTACATTATCCTTGTCTACTAATACCCTTACTCCCCTTTGAAAATTGTCGGGGGTTATTCCATCTTCGGCTAATTGGTATAAACTGCTGCTGGGCAGAAATACAATATCGACCTGGAATCCACCTTCAAACAATGTAAGGCGTTCGGGTTCTCCGATTGAAGTCTGATACAAAAATGTTACCCAAATATCGCCAAGGCGTTTCAGCCAATCAATATTGTGTAAATAGTAACTACTATTGTTCGCATATAAAATAATGTCCAGATCAGCCCACTCATCCGCAGGGTGGTCAACACGTGCTCTTGAACCTACAATAAAAGCCGCTCTTATGTCATCTGTTGATTTCGCCCATGAAGTAAAATCCCTTTCAAAGTTTTTGTAAAAATCTTCTGATTTCATCACCTGCGAATGACCCCCAATATTTAAAACAAGTTTTTAATGTACCATCTTTAAGTTAGAATTTACTTTTTCTGTATACAACATCACCCATATTTTATTAATTGTTCATGCAAATGTCAATCAAATTAAGCAAGGTCCCATTAGAATTCAACATTGACCTTATTTAAAAAAAATTCCACCCTTTTTGATATCGGGGTGGAATTTATTTCATCTTTTTAATGCCTATCCTTGTTCAACTCTTTGCCCAGATTACTTTCGTGAAATATGCCAAAAACTCTTAAAAACCTCCCTATATAGTTAAGTCCAATAACAAGGTATTTAGCCAACAGTGTAAAATTACATGCCGGAATGCAGAACATTCGCCATATGGCATAGCTGCTTTTAGAAATATTATTGTGTTACATTTTTAATCCACTTTCGTGATTTCAGCCGTATTAACCCAAGAATAAGTTTTGTGACCTCTTCTAAAATGGCTAATGCATATACCAGGTGTACAGGAAGATTAAACAAGAATGCGCCTATAATAGTTAAAGGAACCCCTATAAACCACATAGTAAATCCCTCTATTATCAGTGAACTTTTTGCATCCCCTGCACCTCGTAAAATACCAACAATTATAACTACACATAAAAATCTTACAAAGAAAATAAGTGAGATTATATAGAGCATAATTAAAGTACTGTCCCTTACTTCATTAGAAACATTAAACAAAGACAATATAAGGGGAGATGTTAATGCCAAACCTATTCCTAAAATTATACTGATTAAAAGAGAAATTCTCATAAATTTTTTAGCATAATCAATGGCTTGATCTTCTCTGCCCTCTCCTATGCTGTTGCCAATCATTATAGATGATGCGCTTGCAATTCCAAAGGTAACTACCATAAACATATTACTTACAGTATTACATATTTGAACAGCAGCTGTTGCGCCTGTACCCATGCGGCCATAAACCACCGAATAAATAAGACTGGCCATTGCCCAAAATACATCATTCAGTAAAACAGGCATAATAATCTTATAAGATTTTTTGAAAAAGCCTATGCTTAAATCTGTTAACTCTCTTAAACTTGCTGCAAGTACTCCTTTTTCCTTATAGACAAAAAGCAAAAGTAATATTGTTTCAACCGCTCTGGATATTAACGTTGCAATGGCAGCACCTTCTATCCCTAAGGCAGGAGCACCTAATTTTCCGAATATAAGAATATAATTAAAAAATACATTACATAAAAGTGCCATTATATTAACTATTAAGGGTACAAAAGCATTTCCTATTGAACGCATAGAGAAGCTGTATATAAAAGTTATTGCCGTGAAAACATAGCTGAACAATACTATAAATAAATATTTTCCGCCTAAACTTATAACTTCGGATTCCTTATTAAATATTGATATTATTTTTTCAGGATTAATAAACCCTACCGCCATAAAAATTACCGAAACAAATAAAACAGAAACTAATCCCAGACCAAGTACCCTTTTAATATTTGTAAAATCTTTTTTGCCCCAGTATTGAGCAATAAAAACGCTGCATCCCGCAGATAAGCCAATAAGTATCATATTAAAAAAGAAAAAGTACTGGTTTGCTATTCCAACTGCAGCTATTTCTACCTCTCCTAGCTTTCCTATCATTATGGTATCTACCATATTAAGTGAAGACCCTATCAAGTTTTGAAGCATGATAGGAAAAGCTAATTTAAGCATATTAATGAAAAATTCTCTGTCCACTTTTAAATTTGATTTAAGTACTTTATACATTTTGTCCCTCCTAAGAAGATATTGTACTTCTTATATTTGAAAAATCAATACAAACTTCATTTCATAAAATTTCCCTCTCTAATTACGGCATTTTTATGATCAAAATTACTCAAAAAACGCCCCCGATATATTCATATCAAAGAATAAAGCTTATTTCTTTTTTCCATATAGGAGTAATGCAGTAAGTAAGTCGCAATTGATACTTTCATAAAAACTTTTATTACTAGTTGAATGACCATAACTATAAAGCTGATTATTTTCCCATAAACAAAAATCTGAAGTCGAATAAAAAAAGAACATCAGAACAAAGGGAGGTTCACAAGTAAGAGAATCAATTTAGCATCTATGTACGTTTTATTAATTTAATTTTTTATTGGACGTTTACTCTCCAAAACTGAAATTCGAGAAAGCTATTGCAAAAAAGGTCTAAACTCTGTATAATATCATTTGTTATGATTTTGTACTAAAAATCATGGAGATTGTTTTGGTAAGTTTATTTGAGGGGCATTAGCGCAGTTGGGAGCGCACCACACTGGCAGTGTGGGGGTCAGGGGTTCGAATCCCCTATGCTCCACCACAATTTGTCCGAAAACCCTTGCGTTGCAAGGGTTTTCGCTATTTTTTCCGATAAAAATAACGTAAATTTTTTAATAAAAAAATGAAATTACTGGCTACATTGCTGCAAGTATCTGTTAATTCCTACTATATTGATTGCTCTTATCATATTATAGGCAACAAAAAGCCCCATCCCAACTGAGGCTTTTTTTCCCTTGCAAAGCAGATAATGTGCTCCATGAAACCATTTGACAGTACCAAACGAATGCTCTGATAAACACATTCACTCTTTTAATTTTTCTTTATCTTCTTTGCTACTTTTCTGCAGGTATATTGTAATTTATAACATTTACACTCTTTGATTATTTATTAGCCGTAAATAACACATTATGGAAGCGCTGCATTAATGCAAACTGGTTTACTTTTCAGAACTATCTGAATTTTGCGCAGTTTCGGCTGGTCCTTCATCTTTTTCACTGTGCCTGAAAAATGAGCTGATAATCGGAGGCAGAAGACTTAACCCTGCAACAGGAAGCCAGTGTTCAGGAAGCAATGAAACTGTTTTAAAAAGATTTTGCAAAGCAGGAATGTATATAACGCATGCCAAAACAATTAATGATGTAAATACAGCCCCAACCAACCATAGATTACTTAAGAAGTTTATTTCAAAAATAGATTTTTTCTCGGATTTACACTCAAAAACATGAATCAACTGGCTTAATACCAGGGTTACCAATGCTGCGGTTCTCGCCAATGCAAGACTTTCGGATTGCTTGTACACAAGTATAAAAGACAATAATGTAGAAACTCCAATGAATATACCTCTTACAACTATTAATCTCCACAACCCTCCGGCAAATATATGATCATTAGGATCCCTGGGTTTTTGCTTCATAACGTCTGAATCTCCTGATTCCATACTTAATGCTATTGCAGGCAATCCATCGGTTACAAGGTTTACAAGTAATATTTGGGCTGGCAGTAATGGTACCGGCATTCCTAACAGCATACCAAGAAACATTGTTAAAACTTCTCCAATATTGCAGGACAGTAAATACCTTATAAATTTGCGAATATTGTCATATATATTGCGGCCTTCTTCTACAGCAGCTACTATTGTTGAAAAGTTATCATCCATAAGAATCATGGAAGCAGCCTGCCGTGTAACATCTGTTCCCGAACATCCCATTGCCACACCAATATCTGCTTCTTTAACAGCGGGTGCATCGTTCACTCCATCCCCGGTCATTGCAACAATATACCCTTCTTCTTTATATGCCTTAACCAGCCTTAGTTTATGCTTTGGTAAAACACGGGCAAAAACAGCTGTATCTTTTAGTTTTTCCTTAAGTTCCTGGTCGCTTAACTTTTCTATCTCATTACCTGTTAAAACACTCAAGTTATCATCTGAAATCTTTAATGCTTTGGCTACAGCCTTTGCAGTTTCCTTATGATCTCCGGTTATCATAACAGGCTTTATTCCTGCAATTTTACACTTTTCAACAGCATCGTATGCCTCGATGCGCGGGGGATCCATCATTCCAACAAGTCCTAAAAATGTAAGTTGTTGTTCTAAATCTGAAGGTATATTTTTACCTTTCTCTATTATTCTATAAGCCATGGCAATAACCCTTAGGGCATTTTGAGCCATATGTGTATTTTCTGATTCAATTCTTTGTATATCATAATCTAAAATTTTTCGTTCACTGTTTGCAACCATTATAGAGGTACATTTTTGAAGTATTATTTCGGGTGCGCCTTTAGATAATATAACTTTATCTCCCGATGGAAGACTATACATAACAGTCATCATTTTCCTGTCCGAGTCAAAAGGTATTTCTTTTATCCTTTGATGTTCCTGTGTAATTTTTTCAGGGTTATATCCTGCCTCTATTGCCATTTGAACAAGTGCAACTTCGGTGGGATCTCCCAAAAAGATATCGTCGTCCACATTATCCTCTTTGTTCCCCACTTCAAGTATATTTACGTTTCCGCATAATACACCTGTTAAAGCCATTAAGTTTAAACTTGGCATTTTCATTGGGTCGATGGGTTTTCCCTGAAGAAGCAGCTTTGCTTTTCGTCCCGACTCATCCCTAGATACCTCGTACCTTGTCCTTCCACTATAAATTGAAACAACCCGCATTTTGTTTTCCGTAAGAGTACCTGTTTTATCAGAGCAAATTACCGTTGCACAGCCAAGAGTTTCAACTGCAGGTAGTTTTCTAACCAGCGCATTTCTTTTAACCATTCTTTGAACCCCAAGCGCCAAAGCGATGGTTACAACTGCTGGCAGACCTTCTGGAACGGCAGCCACAGCAAGACTTATGCCAGCCAATAGCATTGAAAATACATTTTCACCACGTATTATTCCGGTCAATGATACTATTGCACATATGATGAAGCATCCTGTAACAATATATGTTCCAAGTACTTCAAGTTTTTTCTGCAAGGGAGTATCCTGTTGTTCGGCATCCTGTATCATATGAGCGATCCTGCCCATCTCAGTATCCATACCGGTTTTTGTGATTATCGCACGGCCAGTTCCTCCGGTAGCCAAACAACCCATATATACATGATTTTTCTTGAAAGCTTCATCCTCTTCAATATCAGATGACTTTACACTTTTTATAACGGGCATGGATTCTCCGGTAAGCATGGATTCATCCACATGCAAATCATTAGATACTGTTAAAATGCCATCTGCAGGAATCCTGTCTCCTGCCTCTATGAAAATTAAATCCCCTGGTACAATTTCCTCTGCTGTTACCTCATGCAGCTCATTATCTCTAAAAACCTTTGCTTTTGGTGCAGCAAGCTTTTCAAGGGCTTCCATAGTCTTTTCAGTATGCATCTCCTGGTAAAATCCCAAAAAAGCATTTATGAAAATAATGGCAAGTATTGTAAGCGCTTCGGTTATGTCCCCCATTATCATCGATATAGCTGTAGCACCAAGCAGGACCAACACCATAAAGTCTGTGAACTGTGCCAGAAGTAATAAGACCCAGGATTTTTTCTTCTTCTGAACAAGTTTATTTCTTCCGTATATTTCAAGCCTTTTTTTAGCTTCAACGGAAGATAAACCTAAATCCTTCTTTTTTGTTTCCATGTTATTTGGTAAAAGCCTTAATGCTTGCATATTTAAGCCTCCCGCTGTGAATTTTTTCTTTAAGCCTAAATAATTCTATGCGGAAGTTTTTATAAATAGTACAAGCATATTTTTAGCTAACTGGCTTCTACCTGTATCCAAAAGAATTACATATTACGGAGTCTTAAGGTGATTTAGCTGCCTTTAAGCAAATCACCCGTACTTATATCCGCAGGAAATTACTATTCAATAGAAAAGATTAGATGAAGGGTAAATCATGATAGCACTTGAAACTAAATATCAATCTCAAGAAATACAGGACAATGATCTGAACCGTAAATATCAGAATACATTCCAGCTTCACGGATTTTGTCTTTAATACTATCCGAAACAAGAAAGTAGTCTATGCGCCACCCAATGTTCTTTTCCCTTGCTTTAAACATATATGACCACCAAGTATAAGCATCGGTTTTATCGGGGTAAAGAAATCTAAAGCTATCAGTAAATCCACTTTGGATTAGGGCTGACATCTTTTCACGCTCCTGATCTGAAAACCCGGCATTCTGCCTGTTTGAAGACGGATTTTTCAGGTCGATTTCGTTATGTGCCACATTCAAATCGCCGCATATAATCACTGGTTTTACGCTATCAAGCTTCAGAAGATATTCTCTGAAATCATCTTCCCATTGCATTCTATAATCCAATCTTGCCAGACCACGCTGGGAATTAGGTGTATATACCGTAACCAAATAAAATTTATCGTATTCGGCTGTTATTACTCTTCCCTCACTATCGTGCTGGTTCAGGCCTATGCCATCAACAACAGATAATGGTTTTTCACGTGTGAAAAGTGCTGTTCCGGAATAGCCTTTCTTCACAGCATAATTCCAATATTGATAGTATCCTTCCAGATCAAGTTGAACCTGTCCCTGCTGAACCTTGGTTTCCTGAATACAGAAAATATCAGCCTTTACACTGTTGAAAAAATCCATAAATCCTTTACCAAGGCAAGCCCTTATTCCATTAACGTTCCATGATACAAATTTCATCATATACCTCCAGTTTAAATCATTCACTTGTAATTGCCAGATGGCTATTAACGCTTATTCCAAACCCCAGCAGCATCCAAAATATTGGTGATACAGAAACAACACTGTCATTGAAAATTCCCGTGATTAAATACCCAACAACTGACAATAAAATGCCATAGGACAATATCCGTGTTTTATTGTCATGAAACCTGTTTTCTTTTATTACATTGATACCATACCACATAAAAAATATCAACAAGCATATCATCGAAATTACTCCTGAGCCAAAGGCAATCTGAAAATACCAGTTATGGGGTTTGCTTATTACAGTCCATATGGCACCATAGTTTAGTTTGCCAATAATATCGTTTTGCGGGAAAAAATATGGGAATGTATCCGGGCCATAACCAATAAATACCGCTTTTTTTAACAGAGGAATTGTTCTGGACCAAATATACCCTCTCCCTGAAGCAAAGGAGTCACCAAAGGGCAACCTTACAAATTCAACAGTATTAACATCTGTCAACATGCCGTTGAAGCCTACAACCTTCAAACTATCATCAATATATATAAACTCTATATCTTTACCGTCAATTTTAAGCAGCATCCACTTTAATTCTTGCTTTTGCTGAACATAGGCTTGTATATGATATGGTTGTCCAATATTTATAATTGCCTTTTGCTCGTCAAACTCAATGGGTATGTTTTCGCCTGTGCCGTCTTTAAATATATACCCATTATCATTCACTTCTATATCCATATGCCATTTATTTGTACTTATCGTTGCAACATTTTCATTTATTGCTATATCGGAGAAAACTAGCTTCTGTTGGGTTTCTGAATTAAATGGATTCATGCTCTTGAGTTCATTTACCAGCATATTTTCCGAATACACATTCATAGCAAAAAATAAGGCAATACAGTACATAAATGCTGATAGAACCCAAATGTAATTTTTTCTAATCTCTTTTCTCAGAAGAATTAAAAATAAAGGAACTATAGCAATAAAAGCTATAAAAGCTGCTCTTGACATCGAGCCTAAAAGAAGAAAAAAAGATGATCCAAAGAACAGAAAAAGATATATGATCTTTGATTTAAGCTTTTCATCTGTTAAAAGCATGGATGCTGACAGCGGAAACAGCATTGCTGAAAAAGTACCCACATAATTTGAATTTCCAATTGTGGAAGTAATACTATATGGCTCTTGGGTTGCAAACGGCCACCCTCCTGTATACTGAAAAATGCCAATAACAGCTGCAAAGACCCCCGCCCATAGAATAATCTTTATTATATTGTAAATAAATTTTATGTCTGTGCATATAGCAAATGAGCATATAAGAATCAGCAAATAACATGTTTGTGTAATAAAGCCTTCATAATGATCAAAAATACCAAATAGTGCGGATATCTTGTAATGCGAAAGGTATGTTGAGATAAAGTAACTAAAATAAACAGGAACCAGAATGACAAACATCAAAGGCAATTTTTTTCTGTTATTAAAGATAAGAAGAACTAATAGTAACAGCGCCGATAAATATAGTACAATCACTTTAATTAAATGATAATAGTCGGTATGTAAGCCATGTGATAAAAGAAAATCCCTCATTTCAGTATTATATGAGGTGCTAACCGGAAACATAATGACAGGAATAACAAATGCAACAATAAAGAACGGAACATACAATAAATCCGGTTTACTGGTTTCTTTGCTGTTAAAATATTTCTTAATTGTGTTAAACATAGTAATTTACTTCTATTTATATTTCTATTATAGACTTAAAACATTTGTAAAGGGTAGTAACCTACCCTCTAATCTTTGTCTTCACCAATATATTTAAAGGGTGAACCAGACACAAATTTATAACGCTTGCCTTTACGATCCTGAAATACATCGGCACTAATTCTTTCCAGTTCAATAGTATTTCCCGCTTCATCCACAATTGTGTATATGCTTTGTCTGGAATGGTTGATATCATAGTCTTTTCCTTCTTCCAAAACAGGAGTCGGATTAGACGTGCCGGGAAGATTTCTAACCAGTATTATTATACTTATTCCAACAACAATAATTATAGCCAGTATGACAAAAATATTAATTGAATTGCCGGATTTATTCAACCTTCTTCTGACTTTCATGGCACCTGAACCCGTTCCTTTCCACATTCATTATTATACATTAAATAATGCTACCATCGCTTGGTTTTTATTCAACAGCATATTTTTAATTAAACGAAATCTTCAAGAATAGATTGCATTGGCTGGAAGCAAGCGGATTGCTTCCAGCCATACTGAAATTCTTCTAAAAACCCCTGGCACATCAGTGGTCAGGGGTTTTTGCATAAATTACTCGGCCATTCTCTTATAGCTTTCGTATCTTTCCTGTGCATCTTTTCTGGCTTTAGCATATAGCTCATCAGCTACATCCGGGAATGCCCTCTTCAATGAAGTATAACGCACTTCTCCGTCAAGGAATTCCTGGAAATCCTCTGTGGGTTCTTTTGAATCCAGAACAAAGGGATTCTTACCCTGTTCTTTCAATTCCGGATTATAACGCCACAAGTGCCAGTAACCGGCTTCTACTGCCTGCTTGGATCTGGCCTGTGTGCGGCCCATTCCCTGGCGTATACCATGATTAATACATGGTGCATAAGCGATTATTAACGAAGGCCCGTCATATTTCTCGGCTTCGATTACTGCTTTCAGGAACTGATTCTTGTCTGCTCCCATGGCAACCTGTGCAACATAAACATAACCATAAGTTGCTGCTATCATACCGAGGTCCTTTTTCTTAACCCTCTTACCTGCTGCTGCAAACTTCGCAACGGCTGCAGTAGGTGTGGCTTTAGAAGACTGACCGCCGGTATTGGAGTATACTTCGGTATCAAATACCAGAATATTTACATTCTCACCCGAGGCTAATACATGATCCAGTCCGCCATATCCGATATCATATGCCCAACCGTCACCGCCAAGAATCCAGATGGATTTCTTGATTAAATAATCCTGTTTTTCGATAATATCGTCAATCAGCTTCTTAGCTTCAGGATCGCTTACAGGGTTATTTTCTATAGCAGCTAAAACTTCCTTCGAAGCCTTCTTGGATGCTTCAGCATCCTCTTTGCCTGCAATCCAGTTGTTCATGGCATCTTTCAGCGCAGCAGGAATATCCAATTCCAAAAGAGCTTTCATGCTTACTTCTATTGAGTTACGCATTTGTTTTACTCCAAGCGCCATACCATAACCGTATTCGGCATTATCTTCGAACAGGGAATTTGCCCATGCCGGACCCTTTCCTTCCTTGTTCGTGGTATAAACTGTTGCGGGAGCAGAACCACCCCAGATTGATGAACAACCTGTTGCATTTGCTATCATCATTCTGTCTCCGAACAGCTGGGTAATAACCTTGATATATGGAGTCTCACCACAACCTGCACATGCGCCGGAGAATTCAATTAATGGCTGTGCAAACTGACTTCCCTTAAGAGTTGTCAGTGGCATTAAGTCATCCTTTATAGTAACGTTCTTAACAGCATAATCCCAGTTATCTGCTTCCTGTAACTGTGTCTCAAGTGGCTTCATAATAAGTGCCTTTTCCTTTGCCGGACAAATATCGGCACAGTTACCGCAACCTGTACAGTCGAGGGCACTTACCTGAATCTTGTAATGCAGACCTTTAAGCTGGCCTCCAATCGCAGGCTTTGTAACAAAGCTTTCAGGTGCATTGCTCTTCTCCTCATCATTAAGCAGGAAAGGACGAATGGCTGCATGAGGACATACAAATGAGCACTGGTTACACTGAATACATTTGTCAACCTGCCATTCAGGAATATTAACAGCAATTCCACGCTTTTCATAGGCTGATGTTCCAGCCGGGAATGTGCCGTCTTCAGCGCCTTTAAATGCACTTACAGGCAGTTCATCACCTTTCATTGCGTTCATAGGATTCATAACATTCTTAATAAATTCAGGAAGATCGGTATCTTCTTGTTTTACATTATCTTCTGCTGTTTTCCAGCTTTCGGGTACAGAAATCTTCTTCAAAGCTTCAATACCCTGATCCACTGCCTGATAATTCATTTGAACTACCTTTTCGCCCTTTCTCCCATAGGACTGAACAATGGATTCTTTCAGATACTTAACAGCATCTTCTATAGGAATAACATTGGCAAGCTTAAAGAAAGCAGCCTGCATGATCATGTTTATGCGGTTTCCAAGGCCAATTTCCTCTGCTATTCCTGTTGCGTTTATTGTATAGAAGTTAATATCGTTATTGGCAATCTTGCGTTTTAAATCGGCCGGCAATTTCTCATCAAGCTCTTCTTCGTTCCACTGGCAGTTTAATACGAAGGTTCCGCCCTTTTTCAGTCCGTCAATTAAGTCATATTTATCAATATAAGATTGATTATGACATGCGATATAGTCGGCTTCTTCGATTAAATATGTAGAACGGATTTTGTTCTTACCAAAGCGGAGGTGTGAAATTGTAACACCGCCCGACTTTTTCGAGTCATATGAGAAATAGCCCTGAGCGTATAAATCTGTATTATCACCAATAATCGTAATAGCACTCTTGTTAGCACCAACTGTACCATCAGAGCCAAGACCCCAGAATTTACAACGAACGGTACCTTCACTTTCTGTAACAATCTTTTCCTTAATTTCAAGGGAGAGATTTGTTACATCGTCAACAATACCAATTGTAAATCTGTCTTTTGGATTTTCTTCCTTCATGTTATCGAAAACAGCCTTGATTTGGGATGGTGTGGTGTCCTTTGAACCCAAACCGTAGCGTCCGCCAACGATTAAAGGTCTGTCGTCGCGGTTGTAGAACAGGTTCTTAATATCAAGGTACAGAGGTTCTCCTTCAGCACCCGGTTCTTTTGTTCTGTCGAGTACGCTTATGCGTTTAACTGTCTTTGGCAGAACATCAAAGAAATATTTACTGCTGAACGGACGATACAGGTGTACTTTTATTACGCCCACCTTTTCGCCCTGAGCCATTAAGTAATCAACGGTTTCTTCAATGGTTTCGGTAACAGAACCCATTGCAACAATGATGTGCTCTGCATCAGGTGCACCATAGTAATTGAAAGGCTTATAGTCTCTTCCTGTTAGTTTAGAAACTTCTTTCATGTAATTGGCTACGATATCAGGAACTGCATCGTAGAACCTGTTTGAAGCCTCTCTAGCCTGGAAGAATATATCCGGGTTTTGAGCAGTACCACGGGTAACAGGATGCTCGGGATTTAATGCGCGTTTTCTAAACTCACGTATTGCATCCCAGTCAACCAGTTTTGCGAAATCTTCATAATCGATTACTTCAATTTTCTGAACTTCGTGAGAAGTTCTGAAACCGTCAAAGAAGTGCAGGAATGGTACCCTTGACTTAATAGCACTTAAATGTGCAACTCCGGCAAGATCCATAACCTCCTGAACACTGCCTGTTGCCAGCAATGCAAAACCTGTTTGTCTGGTTGCCATTACGTCGGAATGGTCACCAAATATAGACAAAGCATGGGAAGCAACTGCACGTGCCGTAACGTGGAAAACACCTGGCAATAATTCACCTGCTATTTTATACATGTTCG
>Ga0209537_1000517_pt1 | contig 47111 bp, 38 predicted proteins | sample BioPla4DNA1_FD_187698 | JGI IMG/M metagenome (GOLD analysis project Ga0209537, IMG submission 187698) | Biogas fermentation microbial communities from Germany - Plant 4 DNA1 (SPAdes) (version 2) | ecosystem: Engineered > Bioreactor > Anaerobic > Digestate | place: Bielefeld, North... | reverse complement strand
AGGAGCCATGCTAAAACCCCGCTCACAAGGCGGGGTTTTTGAATAAGGTGCGGTGACACTCCTCAGTGGCAGGTATTCCATCAGGGTTGAGGAATGTCACGCGTTTGAATATGCAGTGACACTCCTCAGTGGCGGGTATTCCATCAGGGACGGGGAATGTCACGCGTCCTGCTCAGCTTTCCTGACAGCTTCTTCAAGAGTCATCCCTGTGAACTCCTGGGCACTAAAACACCTTCCGCTTTTTCTGTCATTGACGAACACACCGACACATACGCCCGGAATTGCGCTTTCAGGAGAATTGGGCGCATGCCGGCCACCCATGTCGGTCCTGCACCATCCCGGATCGGTAAGGCTTATAATCACATCGGTGCCGTCCACAGTCGTTGCAAGATCTGTGGTGAATTTATCCAGTGCTGCCTTTGCAGCTGAGTAACCGGCCTGCTCCGGTTCATTGCGGATGCCGCTGGTCGTATTCACGATACGACCGAAGCCGCGTTCTATCATCTTAGGCAAAAACCTGTAGCAGATCATGGCCGGGGCAATCGTGTTGACCATGAAGCTTACTGTGAAATCAGAAACAGGCGTGGAAAAATAATCTGTCCGATAACCTGGCTGCAATCCGGCATTATTCAGTACGATATCTATCTGAGTACCCTTTTCCTCGATTTCGTCAAGCATCCTTTCAATGGCTGCAACATCGGTCAGCTCTGCTTCAACATCATATGCTTCGACGCCGAGTGCTCTTACTTCAGACAGCACCTTTTTCGTATGCTCTTTTGATCTGCTGTGCAGTACAAGATTGCATCCCCGCTCAGCAAGGAATATCGCAGTCAGATATCCTATCCCTCTTGCTGCACCAGTAATAAATGCCCATTTCCCTTTTACGCTTATCATGTCGGACTCCTTTCAGTTCATATTGATAGACCGGTTCTTCTCCAACCTTTGCATATACAGCGCAGAAAAAACATTACACGTTACTGTATATGTTACCATAATGAATACATGGCTTCTACATTTGGTGAAAAGAATTCATATTTGAGGTAAGAGCAACTTAAAAGAGAAAGATAATGTCAAGACAAAAACCGCATTATTTCGTTTATAATTAATAAGCAGATAATAAGCGATATTTGCGTGAACACAGATAATTTACCAGGAAAGGATATCATATGGACATTCAGATAATTACTGCTCCGCTGGTCGGGGGACTTATAGGACTGATAACGAACGGGCTGGCCATCCGGATGATGTTCCGCCCTTTGAAACCAATATATATCGGCAAATTCAAACTGCCCTTCACTCCGGGTCTGATACCGAAAGAGAGGGCCAGGCTTGCAAAATCCATTGGTGATGTGATAAGCAGGGAACTGCTCAATAAGGACACAATGAAAGAGACTCTGCTGTCAGGATCCATGAAGGAGCATTTCAGCAGCAAATTCGACGGGATAGTCGACAAATACAGCAAATCTGATGAAACGGTCGGTTCCATGGTAGAAAATCTCATAGAAAAGGAAAGGGTGCAGGAAAAGCTGGACAATGCGAAGGATGCCCTGGCACTTACCATAACCAGGAGAGCTATAGAGCAGGATATCGGTAAGACCATAGTCGATTATGCCTATGATGAGATAATGGCAAAGACAAAGCCAATACTGAAATCTATAACCAGCAGTGCACTCAAGTCAATGAAACAACCTTTTGCCGCCAGGATCAATGATTTGATCGCCAGCAGATCGAAGCCCCTGGTAGAGAAGTTTCTTGGTGACGAAGCAGAGGGGATAATCAATACTCCGCTGAAGGAGATAATCGCCAGATACCAGGAACGAATACCGGAAATAAAAACGTTTTGCTGGAACATATATGAGGAAATGATCACTAAAAAGCTGGCAGATGTGCTGGATACTGTAGGTATCGCAGAGGTGGTCAGTAATAAGATCAATGATTTTGAACTTCCTGAGCTTGAAAACATTATCACGACACTGATGAAAAAAGAACTGAACGCCCTCATCTGGCTCGGGGGTCTGCTCGGTCTCATCATGGGATTTGTCAATGTGCTAATATGAGTTATGATGAGCAAAACAAAGCCCGCGACAAAATTGACAATGGCTTCTGATTTTATTTACTTTTTTTTAATGTGATTGTGTTATAATATGTGTTATTATGTAGTAACCTTGATTTAAAAGTCATGTCTAATAAATACCTGTAATAAAATATGCAGGTGGACATAAAATACTGAAAGTCGCATACAAAGGATAATATGGGGGGCATAATCATGAGAAACATAAAAATGGTCAGGCTGCTCTCGGTGTTGCTGATACTGATGCTGACGGTACTGAGTGCAGGATGTACAGGACAAAAAGCACAGTACACTGAAGACACTGAAAGCACTGAGGATGCACAAGCACAGGCAGATCCCGTCGAAGACCCTGTCGGAGCAAATATGGATAACGAAGATGGTGAACAGGGACAGGATAATCCCGAGGCAGGAGAGCAGGCATCTGAAGACGGCGCGATTCAGGGAAGTGAAGAGGATATTGAAGATGCATCGGAAGACGGAGAAGATGATTATGTCAGAGTCAAAGCCCTCTATTTGACCGGCTGGACAGTGGGTAGTTCAAAAAGACTGGAGCATTATGTAGAGTTGGCAAATACTACAGAGATCAATGCCTATGTGGTTGACATAAAGGACGATGATGGTTATGTCGGCTATGAATCGCAGGTACCTGAAGTTCGCGAAAACGGCACATGGAAGAAGAAATACGATCCCGATAAAGTATTGAAGGCATTCCATGACAATGACATTTATGTAATCGGAAGGTTAGTCGTATACAAAGATCCTGTTTATTCAGTGAAGAGGCCTGATCTGGCCATCAAACATGTAAACGGCGGAGTGTGGAAGGACAAAGACGGTATCACATGGCTGGACCCATATAAAAAAGAAAACTGGGATTATACCATCAGCATAGCAAAAGAGGCTGTAGCAAAAGGATTTGATGAAATACAGTTCGACTATGTCAGATTTCCCGGCGGCGGCAAAACCACAATGGACTTCTCCGGTATAGAAAAGGAGAAATATGAGACGATAAACGAATTCCTTGCCTATGCAAAGGAGCATATAACAGAAGTGCCAATTTCGGCTGATGTGTTCGGTATCATTCTGGAAAGCCCGAAAGATACGGAGAATATCGGTCAGTACCTGGAGCTTATAGGCAAGGATATCGACTATATATCGCCGATGGTTTATCCTTCCCACTATGCCCTCGGGCAGATAGTCAACAAGGTAAAATTCGACGTGCCGGATTTCGATCCCTATGGTGTGGTTTACAATTCCCTGGTAAAATGCAGGAACAGGCTGGAGCAGACAGAGGGATACAAGGCCAGGGTCAGACCCTATCTGCAGGATTTCACTGCATCATGGCTCAAATCAAGAGACGGTAAGACCAAGTATTATCAGACATATGGGCCCGAACAGGTCAGACAGCAGATCCAGGCTGTATATGATGCGGGTTATGAAGAGTGGATTTTGTGGGATGCGAGAAACACCTACAGTGAAGACGGCCTGCTAAAAGAATAAAAAAAATCACTGAAAAAATAATAAGGTGCCAGGCGCGACAAGCAGACACTTATGAGTTATTTGCCTGTCCAAAAGTGTCTGCTTGTCGTGTCTGGCGCCTTATTTTCTTCTTGACTAAATTTACAAAAGTGATACAATATACAGTGCCAGGAAAAAATACCTATACTAAATATTGTGTTATGTTCAAGGAGGCCGAGCCATGAAATTATCTGAGAATGCTGTTAAGGTCCTTGAGAAACGATACCTTGCGAAGGACGAAACTGGTAAACTTCTTGAAGACCCCGAAGGGATGTTCAAACGGGTAGCTAAAGCGGTAGCTGCAGCGGACAAGTCTTATGTATCTTCCTCAGAATTGAAGAAAATCGAAAAGGAATTTTACAACTTGATGGCAAATTTGGAGTTTTTACCAAATTCGCCGACACTGATGAATGCGGGAAGGCCTCTGGGACAGTTGAGCGCATGCTTTGTGTTGCCCATCGAAGACACGATGGAGGGTATATTCGATTCGATAAAAAACGCGGCACTGATACATAAAAGCGGTGGCGGCACAGGATTCAGTTTTTCCAGACTGAGACCCAAGGGTGCGACGGTCAATTCCACCGGCGGTGTTGCCAGTGGTCCCATCAGCTTCATGAGGGTATTCAACGCGGCGACGGAGGCGGTGAAGCAGGGCGGCACGAGAAGAGGAGCCAATATGGGCATACTCAGGGTGGATCACCCGGACATACGTGAATTTATCACCTGTAAGCAGGACAACAAAGACATAACCAATTTCAACATAAGCGTAGCACTGACTGAGGAGTTCATGAAAGCTGCAGAACAAGGTCTGGAATATGAGCTGATAGATCCACGGACCAAAGAGGTGGTCAAAAAGGAAAACGCGAAAGAAATATTCGACATGATCATCGATAATGCATGGAACAACGGCGAACCCGGCATCGTATTCCTTGACAGGATCAATAAGGACAATGTGACACCCGAGCTGGGTGAGATAGAAAGCACCAATCCATGTGGTGAGCAGCCCTTGCTTCCTTATGAAGCATGCAACCTCGGCTCCATAAATCTGAGCCTGATGGTAAAAGAAGACAATGACAAGGTTGAGGTCGATTATGGCAGACTGAGGAAAACAGTCAGAAAAGCCGTGCATTTCCTTGACAATGTCATAGACGTGAACCGCTATCCTCTGAAGCAGATAGATGAAATGACAAGAGGGACCAGAAAGATCGGTCTTGGCGTCATGGGCTGGGCAGATATGCTGTGTAAGCTCGCTATACCGTACAACTCACAGAAAGCCATCGATCTTGCTGAGAAGATCATGCACTTCATCCAGGACGAGGCCCGCAAGATGTCCATGGAGCTTGCGGAGAAAAAGGGAGTATTCCCGATGTTCGACAAGAGCATCTACAAGGATCTCGGCATCAGGGTACGCAATGCCACCACCACTACCATCGCTCCTACGGGAACGCTGAGCATAATCGCCGGATGTTCCAGCGGCATTGAGCCCATATTTGCCATTTCATATATCAGGAATGTAATGGACAATGACGAACTGATCGAGGTCAATCCGATTTTCAGGAAGATTTCAGAAGCAGAGGGATTCTATTCTGACGATCTTATGAGGCAAATAGCCAAGAAAGGCTCGATTTGCGACTTTGCAGAGATACCGGAAAATGTGAGGGAGATATTCGTCACTGCCCATGATATATCGCCTGAATGGCATGTGAAGATGCAGGCTTCGTTCCAGAAGTATACAGACAATGCTGTATCAAAAACAGTCAATCTCAGCCATGATGCGACCCGTGACGATGTCAGGGCGGTGTTCGAGCTTGCATACAAAACATACTGCAAAGGTGTGACCATTTACAGAGACGGCAGCCGTGAGATGCAGGTGCTGAATATCGGAGAAGTCAAAGGCAAGGATGCTGCAGCCACCGGAGCAGCATCGGAGGGGATAGTTGATGGACTGCACCAAAAATCTGTGGTTGCGCCAAGACCACGTCCTGATATCACTACAGGGTTCACTGAAAAGGTGAAGATAGGCTGCGGAAACCTCTATATAACTGTCAATTACGACGAAGAAGGTATTTGCGAGGTGTTCACCAACACCGGACGCGCAGGCGGTTGTCCGTCACAGTCTGAGGCTACGGCCAGACTGGTATCCGTTGCACTGAGATCAGGTATCGATGCGAAATCCATTGTGGAGCAGCTCAAGGGCATCAGATGTCCGTCGACCATAAGGCAGAAAGAGCTGAGGGTGTTGTCCTGTCCGGATGCCATCGGACGGCTGATAGAAAAGGTACTCAAGCTCCAGAACGGCAACGGAAATGGCAGGGAAAACGGCAAGGGGAGCGCCATGGACAATGGTGATGCAAAGATAATCAAGGACGTAGTCAAAAAGTCCATGACAGATGCAGGCAAACTCGATTATATACCGAGGCCTACAGGCAATTCCCCTGACTTCCATGAAAGTCGTCTGGAAACGGCAGTGCTGAATGAAAACAACGATTACAGCCTGAGTGACACGCTTCATATGGCCAACTGCCCTGATTGCGGCAGTCCGGTGGAGCATGAGGGCGGCTGCGTGATCTGCAGACAATGCGGATTCAGCAAGTGCGGCTGAAGCAGAGGTATTGCTGTATAATATCGGTCAATATGTGAAATGTCCGAACAGCGGTATGTTATTGCGGTGTCGGTTCAATATATGTACATTGCGGTGATAAGCTGGACATATTCTCAATTCTCCATAAAAATAAGGTGAATCCTGTTCGCCTTATTTTTATTGTAAAAAGCATGTGCTGTATCCGGTCTGTCATGATTCGGGGTATCGGGATCTGATGCTGTGCAGGTATAGAGACTTTCGCGTTGAAAATTTTCTTTTGACTTAAGTGTTATAATATATTCATAACATTAATACATAAGGCTGGAGAGAGAAACATGAAAAACATAATCAGACTAGTCAAATATGCAAAGCCTTACTGGCATCTTCTGGTGATAGCGGGTATCAGTACTGTGGCCATCACTGTGCTCAATCTTATAGGGCCGAGGCTGATCACCGAGCTTATCGATATACTCACCGGCGAATTCGGTACAGATTCGCTGGGGGCTGTCCGGGTAATCGCGCTGGCACTGACGGCAACTTACGTATTCAGGATATTGTTCAGGTTTCTGAACAGCTATCTGAGCCACAAAGCTGCCTGGAATCTTGTTGCCGACATGAGGGTCAGGGTTTACGACCATCTGCAGAAGCTGTCGCTGAGATTCTACCAGGATAAGCAGACCGGCCAGCTGATGTCCAGAACCACCAATGATACTGCTACATTTGAAATGCTTATAGCGCACGTTGTGCCCGACCTGTTTGCAAATGCCCTTGTCATCATAGGCGTGGCCGTCGTACTGTTCAGCACCAATGTGCAGCTTGCATTGCTGACGCTGATCCCGATACCGTTCCTGCTTTTCGGGAGCTGGATCTTTGCGAAAAAGGTGAGACCCAATTTCCGCGCCGCTCAGGGGAACCTGGCGGAACTGAATGCCACTTTGCAGGACAATATTTCCGGCATGAAGGAGATACAGGTGTTCAACCAGCAGCGGAAGGAAAAAGACCGCGTCAGGGTGAAAGCCGGCAGCTATGCGCATGCGATACTCCATGCACTGAAGCTGAGTGCCATATTCCATCCCACTGTCGAAGCGGTAAGCTCTATGGGCACTGTCATCGTAGTACTTTTCGGAGGTCTGCTGGCATTGGACGGCAAGCTTTCAGTAGCCGACATAGTCGGCTTCATGCTGTATCTCAATCTCTTTTATCAGCCCATCAGCACTCTGGCCAGGGTCACAGAGGACCTGCAGCAAGCCATGGCCGGAGCTGACAGGGTATTCGAGGTCCTTGATACGGAGCCTGACATCAAAGACAGACCTGATGCCGTGGATATAACGGAATGTAAGGGAGAGATCGTATTTGATGATGTAAGTTTCAGTTATGTTGACAATGTGCCTGTGCTGCAAAATATCAGCTTCCGGGCAGAACCGGGCAAGATGGTGGCGCTGGTAGGACCTACGGGAGTCGGGAAAACTACGATCATAAGCCTGATAGCCCGCTTTTACGATCCGGATTCAGGCAATATCCGTCTCGACGGCAGGGAACTGAGGGAAATCACACTGTCCTCATTGCGGAATCAGATAAGCATCGTCCTTCAGGATATTTTCCTTTTTAACGGCACTGTGGCAGAAAACATTGCATACGGCAGCAAGGATGCCGACATGGAGGAGATCATCAGAGCAGCGAAAACTGCCAGGGCGCATGAATTCATAATGGAGATGCCAGAGGGCTACGATACGGTGATAGGCGAAAGGGGACTGAAGCTGTCCGGCGGACAGAAGCAAAGGCTTTCGATCGCCAGGGCTGTACTGCGCAACACACCGATACTTATACTGGACGAGGCCACTGCTGCAGTGGATGTGGAGACAGAGGCGAAGATACAGCAGGCGATACAGGAACTGACCGAAAACAGGACCATAATTGTTGTAGCCCACAGGCTATCCACAGTCAAAAAGGCAGATACCATTCTTGTTATCGAGGACGGCAAAATCGTAGAATCAGGAAACCATTCCGAACTTTATTCGTATAATGGTGTGTACAGGCATTTGTGTGACATCCAGTTCAGAGAATGAAAAATTTTTTTGAATTATGGAACATTATACAAATTGCAGCAGTCTAATTGTTTCAGGACTGCTCGTTTATCGTGCATAAATACAGACAGACCGCTTGCGGTCCGGATTCCAACCGAAAAGGAGCATGAGAACGATTGGAAAACAAAAAGAAGCATGACAGCAACCCGGAAAACATAATTGAACTGAAGAATCTCAGGAAAGTGTACAGAATCGGCGAAGAGAAAGTGGTGGCGCTCGACGATGTCAGTCTGGACATCAAAAAGGGCGAGTTCTGCTGCCTTTTGGGCACATCAGGCTCCGGTAAGTCGACACTGCTCAATCTCATGGCAGGTCTTGAGAAGCCTACGAAGGGCACGATCCGGATAAAAGGTCAGTCAATACAAAAAATGAGTGAGAAAAAGCTGGCGAAGTTCCGACAGGAGAATCTGGGATTTGTGTTTCAGTCCTACAATCTGCTGCCGATGCTGACAGCTCTGGAAAACGTCAGTATACCGCTGACTTTCAAAGGGATACCAAAGGCGAAGAGAGACCGGATAGCAAGGGAAATGCTGAAGGCTGTCGGACTGTCGACCCATGAAAAACACAAGCCGTCACAGATGAGCGGCGGTCAGCAGCAGAGAGTCGGCATTGCAAGAGCCTTTGTAGGCATGCCTGAAATCGTGTTCGCTGACGAACCTACAGGCAATCTGGATTCAAAGACGACAAAAGAGGTAATGGAGCTCATTACTAAAATGGCAAGGGCAAACAACCAGACTCTGGTCATCGTGACTCACGATCTGCAGATTGCCAGTTATGCTGATAGGATCGTCCACATACTGGACGGTAATATAGAAAAAATCGACATTATAAATGCCAGGGGGGTTTCTAATGAGGAAGCTGACAATAATATTAGCAGTGCTGATGCTGTGCCTGCAGGTGTTTAGCTGCACAGTGGCGTATGGTAGCGATGAAGATGAATATATCAGGATCATAGCCTGCGAGCCTGCCACCAATTCTCCGATTCATAAAGATGATGTTGTGGAGATGGGACTTGTTATCAAAAATGAGACTGATAAAGATATGACCGACATAGAGATCATTATCAAAGAAGCATCTTTCAGTGGCTGGACCTCTGATCAGGGTCCCAGGATAGCTGAACTTAAGTCAGAAGAAAAAAGTGACCCGATAAAATTCGATGTATATTACAACGGAAACGGCAGGGATCTGGTTCTCGAAATTAGATATAAGATTGAGGGTAAAGACGGTAAGGAGGAAAAAAATATAAAAATTCCTCAGGCAGTACCCACTCAGGAGCCGCCTGTAGACACGAGTCAATATGTACCCAGGCTGGTGGTGGATGCCGGAGAAATGCCTGTGATAAATGCCGGCAGTACATACAGATTGAAATACAAGATCGACAACAAAAGCGGACACCAAGCTAAAAATATCGATCTGTCGCTGAAGCTGCTGGATGAAGCCAAAGCCCCTCTTGTGCTGGAAAACTATTATGACATGGATCGGTTCATTTCCGTAATAAACGGAAATGCATCGGAAGAGGTAGTATTCAATGTTAAAATAAGCAATCTGGCACCTGAAGGTATATATCCCCTCAGATTGACCAGCAGGTATGAAAATGCATTCGGAAACCCGTTTACATCCGAGGAGACAGTATATTTCAAGGTAGTCAACACCAATACGAATCCCATAATTACAGTGGACAGCATCAATGTTAAAAAGTCCGATGCTGCTTCAGACGTGATCACCCTTGAACTGAAGCTGAAAAATCTCGGCAATCTCAGGGCAGACGATGTGAAGGTGACGCTCGGAGGCTTGAGGAGCGGCGGATTTACAGCATATAACACCACCGATGTGAGATACATCGACATGATATACGGAAACGGTTCTGCAACGGTTTCATATGACCTGTTGCCGCCTCCGTCAGGTGCGGCAGGCAGCAATGAGCTGACCGTGTCCTTCGATTACAGGGATTCAGCTGGAAACACATACAGTGAGCAGAACAAGATATTCATCCCGGCGGGAGAAGGCGAAGGCACCAGGCCTAATATCACCTTTGAGCAGATCACATCGCCGCGGGAGGCTTTAGGTGCCGGCAGGGAATTCAATGTCAGCTTCAATCTGAGAAACAGCGGCGGAGCGTCAGCAAGGAATGTCAAAGTAACACTGAACACTGATGCCGGTATCGTGATCAGGTCCATGAACCCGGTCTATTTTGCCGGACTTGATGGCAATAAATCAGAAAAGGTAACCTACACGCTGTTTGTTGCAGACGAAGCTGCTACCAGGAATTATCCCATATCACTCAATGTGGAATACGAGGACGCTTTCGGTAATGGATACAATGCGGCACAATACATAGGCGTATATGTTGAAAATGACGCTGGCAAGACAGTGCCGAGGATCATCATTGACAATTATTCGCTGGATCCATTCCCGGTGAATGCCGGCGACGATGTCACGCTTACGATGTCATTCCTCAACACCAGTAAGACTGTGGACGTATCCAACATAAAGGTGACTGTCATCTCTGAAGACGGTACATTTACCCCTACTGATTCGGGCAATACGTTCTATATAGAAAGCATACCCAGCACGCAGAAGGTTGAACGTGAACTGGTGCTTCATGCCAAACCAGATGCGGAGCAGAAATCCTATATGCTGACAGTCAATTTTGAATACGAAGATGAAAGGGGTAATCCATTTACCGCAAAGGAAACCATAAGCACAAGGGTACTCCAGAGCCCCAGGCTCGTGACGAGTGATCTGAGCATGATGCCGGAGACCTTTGTCGGGCAGCCTGTATCAGTTTATCTTGATTTCTACAATATGGGCAAATCAACGCTGTACAACCTTATGATCACTGTCGAGGGTGATTTCGATGGCCAGGGTCTCAGTTATTATGTGGGCAACTTCGAGCCCGGCAGGACGGATTACTATGATGCCACATTCATTCCAATGAATCCTGGCATGCAAAAAGGCAGCGTACTGTTTACATTCGAAGATGCCAACGGTAAAATCACTGAGTACCGGAAGGAGTTTGAACTGAATGTGATGGAAATGTCGTTTCCGGAGCCTTCGTTCGATGATCCGGGTATGTATCCCGGCGTAGATATGCCAGGTATGGATATGCCAGGTGGACCTTCAAAGCCAGGCATCTGGATATACATCGGAATCGGCGGGGCTGTTCTCATAGTGGCAGTCGTGGTTGTTGTAGTCCTGAGGAAGAGGTCTGTAAGGAGAAAGGAATTGAGCCTCGATGAATAAAAGAGACATTATAAGGCTTGCTTTCAGAAACTTCATGAGAAGGAAGACCAGGTCCATCCTGACGATCCTCGGTGTTCTCATAGGCACATCTGCCATAGTTGTCATGCTGTCGCTGGGTATAGGTATGAATGAGAGTTTCAGGCGGCAGCTCAGCAGAATGGGCAGTCTCAATGTCATCGAAGTTAATCGGTGGTATTGGGAAGAGGATGGCATGGGAGGAGGTTATTCAAGAGAAAATGTGCTTGATGACAAAGTAGTGGCAAAATTCGAGGCCATCGAAGGTGTCGAGGCGGTCATGCCGCTTTTTCAGACGACCCTGAAGCTGGTCTCGGGAAAAAACATGATGTATGCCAATATAACAGGCATAGATCCCAAAATACAGGAGGCCTTTGATTTCAAGGTTGCTGAAGGACGGCTCCTTGCCGAGGATGATACGACATCGCTCCTGTTTGGCTCTGATACTCCTTACCAGTTTTACAATCCCAGATCGAGAAATATGCGTGGAGGGTATTACTACATCGGAGGCTATGACAGTGAAAGGCCAGAACCGGAAGTAGACGTCCTGAATGACAAGATGGTGATGACCTTTGATTTCAGCTATGGGGAGCGCATACCCGGTGGTGGCGGCCAGACAGGCAACAGGCAGCCCAAACTGTATAAAGTGAAGGGTGTCGGCATCCTGGAACCATCGCAGGACGAAAAATCCTACTCGATATTTGTCCACATAGACTATCTTAAGAAGATAATGAAGGAGAACGAGCGTGCCCAGGGGGGACGCGGCTCCAGCGGCATGGATCAGGGTTATTACCAGGTCAAGGTCAAGGTCAGGGATATGAAGGATGTCGAAAGGGTCCAGGAAGAGATCAAGAACATGGGCTATGGAACATACAGCCTGCTCGACATCCTGAAGAGCATGCAGGAGACATCGGCAACCATGCAGGCTGTACTGGGCGGCATTGGCGCCATATCGCTTTTTGTTGCTGCGATAGGCATCACCAACACCATGGTTATGTCCATATATGAAAGGACCAGGGAGATCGGTGTGATGAAGGTGCTCGGCTGTATGCTCAGTGACATAAGGAACCTTTTCCTCTTTGAAGCAGCTCTCATAGGATTCATAGGAGGCTTGCTGGGAATAGGCTTCAGCTATGGTGCATCAGTACTGCTTAACCGATATGCGGGAGGCCTGTTCGGAGGCGGATATTATTACGGAGGTTCTGACAGTATAGTTTCACTGATACCACCGTGGCTGGCTGTTGCAGCATTGGCTTTTGCCACACTGGTCGGCATCATATCCGGTTTCATGCCTGCAAGACGTGCCATGAAGCTGAGTGCACTGGAGGCTATAAGAACAGAGTAAAGGATAAGGGCGGTATCCTGATACATTGCTGGTGGATCGGCAGTTGACGGGTGCCGTACATTACGGTTTACTGCACAAAAAGAGGGGACAAAAGTCCCCTCTTTAATATTTTGAATTTTCTATTTTCTGAGCTTCCCGCTTTATTGCTTCTCCATGTCGTTCTGCCTGATTTCTTTTCTTTTTATCTTGCCGCTTATGGTCTTGGGGAGCTCGTCCACAAATTCGACGATCCTTGGATATTTATACGGAGCGGTCACCCTCTTGACATGGTCCTGCAGCTCTTTGACCAGCTCATCTCCGGCCTGCCAGCCCTTTGCCGGCACGATGGTGGCTTTTACGACCTGTCCCCTTACAGGATCCGGCACTGCTGTCACAGCACACTCAAGGACTGAAGGGTGTTCCATCAGGGCACTTTCGACTTCAAAAGGGCCTATTCTGTAACCGGAGCATTTTATCACATCATCAGACCGGCCAACGAACCAGAGATATCCGTCTTCATCGCGCCAGGCCACATCTCCGGTATCATACACACCGTCCTTCCAGACCCTGGAGGTGGCATCCTCATCCCTGTGATAACCTCTGAAGAGCCCAGGGGGAACTTCTTTATCAAGTCCTTTTATCACTATCCTGCCTTCCACGCCGGCAGGGCAGGTGTTCCCGTTGTCATCGACGATGTCTATATTATACAGCGGTGACGGTTTGCCCATGGAGCCGGGCTTCGGCTTTATCCATTCAAAGTTGGCACAGAGCACTGTCGTTTCAGTCTGACCGAAGCCTTCTATTATGTCAAGACCCGTCGCCTTTTTGAACTGGTTATAGACTTCAGGGTTCAATGGCTCGCCAGCCGTACACGCTGTTTTGATGCTGGAGAGGTCGTATTTTGAAAGGTCCTCCTTTATCAGGAAACGATATATGGTCGGCGGCGCACAGAAAGAAGTTATCCTGTATTTTTCCATTGCCTTCATCAGCCTGTCAGGCACGAACCTGTCCATGTCATATACAAACACTGCGACACCGCAGATCCACTGGCCATATATCTTGCCCCATGCGCATTTTGCCCACCCGGTTTCAGAAACCGTCAGATGCAGTCCCTCACTGCCGAGACGCTGCCAGTAGTGGGCGGTCACGATATGGCCCAGCGGATAGTAGAAGTCGTGCACGACTATCTTGGGCATGCCGGTAGTCCCCGATGTGAAATACATCAGCATATTGTCCCGGCCGCCGGCATCTTCGCTGCCTACAGGTCTTGTCCACTTGTCTGACGCATTTTCCAGCTCAGTTTCGAAATCTATCCAGCCTTCTCTTTTTTCGCCCACCAGGGCCCTGTGCCTGACGGTAGGGCTTTCAACCATCGCCTCTTCTATGAATGGTACGATGTCATGGTCTGTTACGGATACGATCATTTTCACCGAAGCTGCATTGTTTCTGTATATGATATCCTTTTTGGTGAGCTGGACCGTCGCCGGAACAGATATGGCCCCTACCTTTTCCAGTGCCAGCGTACATACCCAGTAAAGCCAGTGTCTTTTAAGCAGCAGCATCACTGTATCGCCTTTTCCGATCCCGTATTTTCTGAACAGATTGGCTCCCTTGTCGCTTAACTGCTTCATATCGCCAAAAGTGAATATACGCTCACATCCGTTATCATTGCACCATACCATAGCCGTCTTGTCCGGCTCGCGTGCAGCCCATTCGTCGACCACATCATAGGCAAAATTGAAGTTGTCAGGCAATTCTACCCTGTAATTCTCTTTAAAATCCTCATATGAATCGAAATCCCGTCTGCGCAAAAATTTTTCCAGCATTATATCTGAACTCCCCTTCTGTTTGCATATTGATGTCTCAATCAAAGCTTATCATTGAGTATCACTGTCAGGAATTTGCATGGCTTGTTGTCCGCCGCAGTCTGACCGTGGGGGATAGTTGGATCGAAATACAGTGAATCCCCGGGTTCCAGTATTATCTCCTTGCCTCCGAGAATAACCTTTATCCGGCCCTCGAGGGCGAAATTGAATTCCTGCCCGGGATGAGTCACCAGTGCCATGTTTTTGGTGTTTTCCTCCGGATCTATCGTCACAAGAAGCGGCTCGATCTTCTTGTTCATGAAGCTATATGCAAGGCTCTGGAATGTGTATCCCTTATAACGCTCGATATATGGAGCCTCACCATTTTTGACATAGCAATAGCTCTGCAGCCGCGGAGTACTGCCGGTCAGCAGTTCGGTCATCTCTACATCCAGGATACCTGCTATCTGGTACAGCGTCGAAATCGGGACTCCATCTTCAGCGTTTTCGTAACGCATATATTGATCCAATGGAATGTTGAGTTTTTGAGCCAGAGTGTCGGCTGTCATCCCGGAGACTTCCCTTATCTCCCTGATACGATCCGCCATTTCCTTTATTTTTTCCGACAAATCTATCCCTCCCAGCATTATTGAGACATTGAATTTTTACATTAATACCTATAATAGCACAATATAGCTGCGGTTTTAAGCAAAATTCAGATATATCATTTGAATTGTAATAAATGAAAATATTAACCAATTATTAATTTATTTTTTTCCATATAGTCGTATGATATTTATGGAGGAAGCGGATTATGAACGAGCACGAAAGACGACTGCTGAAAATAGCCAGGAATGGCGGCATAAAGGCTTTTGAAGAGCTGACGGCGCCCCATCAGCATATAGTCTACAATTATCTGCTTATCAGCTGTTCGAATGAATTTGAGGCATGCCAGCTGACACAGGATGTTTTTGTCAAGGTTTTCGAACAGCTCACATCAAATGCCGTTGACGATGACCTGTTCTCTTGTATTTACCGGATAGCCCGGGATATTCAGCAGCAGCATGTCAGTACATCCAAAAAGATTTCCTGAGACGGTGTCTGTGCCGTTGTCATATATCAGCAATGAGTTTTCCGGATTTCGAAAACCTGCACTGAACTGAGTTTTCCCGGACCCCATAGAACCAGGGCCAAAAATATTGTAGAATAAAAGTATCACTTTATTTCATTTGATATTACACGGATGGGGTTTTAATAATGAGTGAGGCAAAAACAAAGGTACTGGTAGTAGAAGATGAAGCATCCATCAGGAAATTCATAGCCATAAACCTGCAGAGGAGCGGCTTTGCCGTGCTTGAAGCTGAAACCGGCGAAAAGGCACTGGAAATGGCGATGGCCTGCAAGCCTGAAGTCATGGTGCTCGATGTCATGCTGCCCGGTATTGATGGCTTTGAGGTGTGCGCCAAGCTCCGGGACCAGATGCCGGAGCTTATAATAATCATGCTGACGGCAAGGGGACAGGATATCGACAAGATCACAGGCCTTGAGATAGGGGCTGATGACTATATGGTAAAGCCCTTCAATCCGAGAGAGCTGACGGCAAGGATAAATACTGTGCTGAGAAGGATCGAGTCTTCGAAAATGCCGGATGATGAACCGCTGGTCTTTAAGAATCTCGTGATGGATCTGAAATCACAGAAATTTTTCAAGGATAATGTGGAGATAGAACTGACTCCGACTGAATTTGCAGTTTTGAAGATGTTTATGTCAAATATCGGCAGAGCACTGAGCCGTAACGAGCTTTTCAACTCGGTTTGGGGAAAGAACTATTTTGGCGATCTGAAAACATTGGACGTTTACATACGAAGGATCAGGGAGAAGATCGAAGATAATCCCTCAAAGCCTAAATACATCGAAACCGTATGGGGATACGGCTACAGATGGTGCGACAGATGACAGATCCCGGGGAGAATTCAGAATGATTCTTGGTATCAGGAGCAGAATGACTTTTGGCATCATATTGATCATATTACTGACGGTTTTTGTGATGGAAGCACTGATCATAAACATTGTGCGCGTCAACTATTACAACAATCTGGAAGCAAACCTGTGGAACCAGCTGAAAGTTTCCAGCGAGATGTATTCCAGATACTTTTCTGATGCCTCTCTTGCTGAAAATGTTATGAATAATGTGGACACATTCTGGAAGCAAACCTCGGCTCAGGTCCAGATCCTCGATACAGATGGCAGGGTACTCATGGACTCCATAGGCTATATGCCGGAGGAGGATGTGAGAATGCCGGATGTGGAGAAAGCCCTCGAAACAGGAAGAGGATCATGGACAGGAAAAGTGCCATATGACAGTAACGGTGTGATGGCTGTGTCGGCTGTGCTTACTGCAGATGGTGAAACAGTGGGGGTCCTGCGCTTCATTAGCTCCCTCAGGGGTGTGGACGAAGATGTCAGGTCTGTCTCCAGGATATTTATAATAATCGGTGCAGTGGTGGCTGTAATATCAATATTATTGAGCTTCCTGCTTTCCAGCACCATCGTGGATCCGCTGAAAAGGGTGACGGATGCTGCTGCCCGTATGGCATCAGGAGACATCAACGTCAGGAGTACTAAGACATATAATGATGAAATCGGCAAGCTGTCCGATACACTGAATTATCTTGCTGATGAGATAGACAAAAGAGACAGGATGAAGAATGAATTCATATCATCCATTTCACATGAACTGAGGACGCCTCTCACGTCGATAAAGGGCTGGGCTGTCACACTCAAAGAAGTAAAAGACGAGGACAGGGAACTGCACGAGACAGGACTCGATATCATAGAAAATGAGTGCGACAGGCTCACTGCGATGGTGGCAGAATTGCTGGACTTTTCGAGGCTGGTTTCAGGCAGGCTTACGATAAAGAAGGAAAGCATACAGTTGGAAGAATTCGTCGATATAGTCGGCAGGCAACTGGCACCGCGGGCAGCCAGGGACGGGCTCCATTTCAGTGTCGAGGTGGAGGGCGAGCTGCCTGAGATAGTGACCGATGGGAACAGGCTGAAGCAAGTCATTATCAATGTGCTCGACAATGCGTTCAGATTCACTCCGGCCGGAGGTAGCGTTCTGTTCAAGACAGTGGTCAGCGGCGGAGAGGTGATTTTTACCGTAAGCGATACCGGCTGCGGGATCCCTGCCGATGAATTGCCGTACATAAAAGAGAAGTTCTTTAAGGGCAGGAACAGCAAGCTTGGCAGTGGCATAGGCCTGTCGATCTGCGATGAGATAATAGGGATGATGGGCGGCAGCCTTGCCATATACAGCACAGAAAACAAAGGCACCAAGGTCGTGATACGGATCCCTTGTGTCCTTGAGGGAGGTGCGGCATGAGGAGAAGAATGCATGGCAGACTCCTGGTCATCCTCATACTGCTTATGGTACTGACAGTTTCACTAACCGCATGTTCGCAGGCAGTACCTGAAAGCGCAGACAGGATAAGCAGCCCTGTCAACCTGGAGATCCCTGCTGCGGGCACATGGGTCCTTGAAAGGCGGCTTTTGGATGATACGACTGAAGCAGCGGAAGCGGATGATGTCCTGACAGGAGAGACCGTTGGCTTCTCCCCTGACACCATGCTGTACGCCGGCCAGATGTTCAGAGATATCAGCTACAAGATCAGGCGGGTCAATGTGCATGAGTACTTCCTCCATAAAAACAGAGAAATCCTGAAAAAGCTGGATTATGAGAATAATGAGATAATGGTCGTAAATGTTTACTCGAAGGACAACTTCCTGTTTGAATTCATAATAGATTCAAAGGGTGAGAAAATCGCCCTGGTCGATGACCGGTATTATGTGATGAGAAAGGTATCGGAGGAGGTCAGCGATGTACAGGAAGCGGCAGTACATGAGACTTTAGAGTCAGGTATAAAGGAAGCCGTGGCCCATAAGCAGCCTGTGCGTTCGGGATTGCTTCTGGGGGTGCGCATACCTGTCCAGACCGCGGACGGGCTTGGGGATTTCAAATATGGGACCTACTGGATATCTTGCATCAACAGCACTCTCCGACCTGTTCTCTACACTGACGACATATACCTGCCCAGGATGGATGGCTTCTGGAAGCTTGAAGTGGAAAAGAAACCAGGCAGCTCAGGACTGGAGGACTCGCTTCGGGCCTATAAGGTGACAAACACATATAATAAAGGGGGGGACAGACCGGCAGTCACTGGCTACAGAAACGTTTCAGAGAGAGTAGAGACCAGATTGCGCAGAGCGATTCTGTATGTAGGCAATGATTATGCCTGTGTTGAGAATATTATTTACGATACTGACAGCAATACAGCAGGTGCCGTATTTGAAAAAACGCTGAGAACGCTGCCCGTAGACAATCTGTCGAATGTTGACGGTATAAAGATATCTGACATGGCAGGGGAAAACGGTGCAATGGCCATGGAGAATGCGATAGCAGAAGTGTTGGCCAATTCCGGTTATGAGGGTATCGTCATCATCGATGATGACGCGCAGCAAAAGAATTTTGCACTCTACAGGAAAACAGGACATTGGTTTTTCAAAGGCAGGATCGACCCGGACCGCCAGGGCCATCTGCCTTATATGGATTTCAACCTGAATCTTCTCCCGCCGGCGAATATGGTCGCTTATGATGTGCTTCATGTTCCGTGGAAAGAAATGAAGGACAAGCTTCCCAATGCGATAGACATATACACTTCGCCCAACCGTGATCTGGCTGTCATACTGACTCGCAGTCATATACTGCTGTATACCATCGAAGGGAGGAAGCTGTCGGGTGAGCCGATAGCAAAGATCCGGCTTGAGGAAGGCAGCACTGTTATCATGGCTGAATGGAGCATGGGTGAATATGTGGCCAGGTGGGAAAATTCATTTATCAAAAACAACGATACACACGTTGTCTTCGAGGGAGCCTCAGGTGGTGAAGCTGAATGACGGCGTATTTTTTTGATTTTCATATTGATTTTGCATCAATTATGTGCTATATTACACATACGAAAAACAAATGTGCGCCCACGGTGGACAGGAGATGGTATGGATAACAAGTCAACATACTTGCTGGCAGACAGTGCAGTCCTGCCAGAGGTTTTTACAAAAGTAATCGAGGCCAAAAAACTTCTGAGTTCCGGTAAGGCCAGGACAGTAAACGAAGCGGTTGCGGCAGTGGGGTTGAGCCGGAGCGCTTTTTATAAATACAGGGATCATGTATTCCCGTTTTATGAGACTTCAAGAGGCAGAGTGATTACGCTGTTTTTCGTAGTGGAGGATTTTTCGGGGATACTTTCAAGTATAATAAACAGGATAGCCAGGGCGAAGGCAAATATCATAACGATAAACCAAAATGTGCCGATAAACGGACTTGCAGACGTTACAATATCCATTTCCACCACTGGCATGACGATGGAACTGGAAGAACTCATGGATAGCATTTCAGAGATAGAAGGCGTTCGGAGACAGCAAATACTTGCAAGGGACTGACTAAAGGAGGACGGATATCATGGATATAGCGATTTTAGGATATGGAGTGGTCGGCTCAGGTGTAGCCGAGGTAATTGAGAAAAACGGCCGGAGTATTGCGGACAGGGCAGGAGAGCAGATAAGAGTCAAAAAAATACTTGACATAAGAGAATTCCCGGACAGTCCTGACCGTGAGAAAATCACTAAAAATCCCGAAGAGATATTTGGGGATCCTGACATCAAAATCGTCGTTGAGACGATAGGTGGTACCGGCGTTGCAAAGGAGTATACGGAAAGGGCATTCAGAGCAGGGAAGCATGTGGTCACATCGAATAAGGAACTCGTAGCCGTCCACGGCCCTGAGCTGCTGAAGCTTGCATCTGACAGTGGCGTCAGCTATCTTTTCGAGGCCAGTGTAGGCGGAGGTATTCCTATTATAAGGCCTTTGAGCCAATGCCTGGCTGCGAATGTCATAAATGAGATCACCGGGATACTGAACGGAACCACCAACTATATACTGACAAAAATGAGCAGGGAAAACTGGAGCTTTGATGATGCGCTGAAAAATGCACAGCAGAACGGCTATGCCGAAGCAGATCCCACTGCAGATATCGAAGGACATGACACCTGCAGGAAAATCGCCATATTGTCGTCCATAGCATTCAATGAGTATGTGGACTGCAACAGGATCTATACTGAAGGCATTTCAAAAATCACACTGAAAGATATGCTTTATGCTGACGCAATGGATTCAGTGATAAAGCTGATAGCTGTCAGCAGGAGAGAAGGAGACAGGGTGTTTGCCCGAGTATCTCCTGCTGTTGTCAGCAAAGAGCATCCACTGGCCAATGTGGAGGACGTGTTCAATGCCATCGTCGTCAGCGGTGATGCCATCGGCGATGCCATGTTCTATGGAAGGGGAGCCGGCAAGCTGCCTACGGCCAGTGCTGTAGTAGCAGATGTGATCGATATCGTGAAGCATAATGAGTACACGAAAAGCGTATGGGAACGCAGGGATACAGATAACCTGGTCCCCTTTGGAGAAAGCCTGACAAAAATCTTTGTCAGGGTGGCTGTAAAAAATAAAGCCGAAGCAGTTGCCGATATCGAAAGAGTATTCGGCACAGTGGAATATATCAATGCAGATATAAAGGGAACGGAGGATGAGCTGGCATTCACGACCATGAAAGCCACTGAATCAAACCATTCAGAGAGGATCGACGAACTGAAGGCCATGAGATCAGTCAAAGAAGTCGTCAATGTCATAAGAGTACTGCAATAAAATTCTCCGACATTCATAGTTTTGTTCAGAAAAATAAACATTGAAATACATGACAAATTGATATAAACTAATTGATGTAAGTAAAAATAATTTAATACATGTACAGGTATCCGGCTGCAAGCCGGTGCAGAGCTTACGCTCGAACAGGGAAGTTGGGTTGGAATCCCACGCGGTCCCGCCGCTGTATTAGAGGAGTTCTGCCGTATGCCACTGGGAAACCGGGAAGGGGCGGCAGGGCGATGACGCTTAAGCCAGAAGACCTGCCTGTGCATCAGCACCATACTCTACGAGAGATAGGGGGTGTATAGGATGTCGATCGAACATCTGCATATGTATATTGGAGCCTCCTGACTTTTTGTCGGGGGCTTTTTTACATCTTGTAAGATCGGGGCATTCCAGGCAGTGGAAGGCCCGCATGGTCGTGAAAAGCTCTCATGTCCGGGAAAACTCCGTATTTGGGAAGTCCTTATTTTGAGAAAGGAAAATGTAATATGAAAGGTTTGATACATATCTACACGGGTGACGGCAAAGGGAAAACGACTGCAGCCATCGGGTTGGGAGTCAGAGCCAGCGGCCGGGGCATGAAGGTGCTGATGGTCCAGTTTCTGAAAAGTACTCCCACAGGTGAGATGTACAGTCTGAAATCACTGGAGCCCAGTTTCGTACTCTGCAGGGGGACAAGTTCCAGGAAATTCAGCTGGCAGATGAGTGCAGAGGAAAAAGCCCGGACTGCTGAAGAACAGCAGGGCATTTTTGAGTATGCCGTCAATGCCGCACGGAACGGCGAATGTGATCTCCTTATACTGGACGAGATTTTGGGAGCGATATCAGTCGGCATGCTTGAAAAAGAGCAGGTCACCGACTTTGTCAAAAACAAACCGGACAGGCTGGAACTCGTATTGACCGGCAGGGGTGCCGACAGCGAGCTTATTGGTCTTGCTGATTATGTGTCAGAGATAAAAGCCGTGAAACACCCGGCCGAAAAGGGGATCCACGCAAGAAAAGGCATCGAATTTTAACGAAGGAGGATTTGAATGGATAATATAAAGGGTTTTGCACTCAGGAGAGGATTCATCCTCATGATGATAATGATAATGCTGCTTTCGGTGTTCACAGGCTGCGCCGGACGGAATCAGCCGGACAGCGCTGCTGAAAACAGCGGGCCTGAATCTGATATCAGATCCGGGGCTGGTTCTGAAATGCCCGGAGATGCTTCGGACGGAGTTGATAACGGCTCCGACACTGGTTCCATCAAATCCGGAGACGCATCTGATGAATCGGAAGCTGCTTTTAAGTTTCCGCTTACGGTGACAGACGCCAATGGAGATGAGATGACCCTCGAAAGCGCGCCGCAAAGGATCATATCGCTGACTCTGGGGTCTGATGAGATATTGCTGAGCCTGGTGGACAAAAGCAGGATAGTATCGATGACCAGGTATGCTGATGACGAAGGGATATCAAATATCGCTGCTGAGGCCAAAGGTGTAGGAACGAGAACGACCATGGACATGATCGAGAATATTATAGCCCTCGAGCCCGATCTGGTCATCCTGGACACCTGGGCGGATGTGAATTACATCAAGCAGCTCAGGGATTCAGGCATCACTGTATATGCATTCAGGACACCCGGAAACATAGACGAGCAGAAGGCGGTCATCGCCGAACTGGCGCATGTGGTCGGTGCAGATGAAAAAGGGCAGGAGCTGATCAACTGGATGGATGAGAAGTTGAGGGCAGTGGAAGAGAAGCTCTCCGCCCTCAGGCCGGAGCAGAAGCTCACAGTGATGGATTATGGAGAACTGGGCAGCAGCGGTAAGGGCACCAATTTTGATGATATAGTGACCCGGGCCGGACTTATCAATGTCATATCGCAGGCGGGAATAGAAGGCTGGCCCATGATATCAAAGGAGAAGATCATCGAATTCGATCCGGATATCATAATCCTGCCGTCCTGGTATTATGATGCAAACAACTCCTTCGAGGGGATGAGGGATTCACTGGTGAACGATCCGAGCCTGCAGACTGTCAGTGCCATAAAGAACAACAGGATCATTTCAGTTCCCAATCCGCACATAAGTGCGATTTCGCATTATGTCGTGCTGGCTGTGGAAGATGTGGCCAGGGCGGCCTATCCTGAATTGTTCTGACAGAGATCAGATGATAGCGGTGCAGATAAATAACGGACAGAACAAATAATGGCGAAAAGAATACGAGGTTTGAAATGAACAATCTCAATGTTTACAAAAAAATGGGCATCATGTTGCCGGCAATGTTCTTGCTGCTGCTGTTTACCATAATCGCAGCCGTAGCGCTGGGAGCAGTCTATGTGCCCCTTGGCAGGTCATTTCGGATAATACTTGACAATATAGGACTGATAGACGATCCTGCACTTCCGCAGGAGCAGGTATCCATCATCTTCAGGGTAAGGCTGCCGCGTGTGATCGTGGCATGTGTCGCAGGAGCTGCATTGTCAGCATGTGGTGCGGTGATGCAGGGGCTGTTCCGAAACCCCATGGCAGATCCCGGAGTGCTGGGAGTATCCAGCGGAGCCGGACTGGGTGCGATCATTGCGATAACGACAGGTTTTGCAGCCCGGAGCATATACACAATGCCCCTGTTTGCCGCCGTAGGAGCACTTTGTACAGTTACTCTCATTTACCTGCTGGCATTGCGAAAGGGAAAGATCGCACCACTGACCCTCATATTGTCAGGAATAGCTGTCAGTACATTTATAGGTGCTGTCACGCAATTCATCCTCATCAGGAGCAACACCTATGAGGTGCGCAGATATGTATTCTGGACTATGGGCGGACTCAGCGGCATGATGTGGGAGCAGGTAAGGCTCATCACATTTCCCGTACTGGTGCTGCTGGCCGTGCTGATGATGTTTTCGCGTGAACTGAACCTGCTGCAGCTCGGTGAGGAGGAGGCTCAGTCCCTGGGGCTTGAGCCCTCCCGTACCAGAAAGCTGCTGCTGCTCTTCACATCCCTCATCACTGCGGTGGCCATATCAGTATGCGGCCCTGTCAGCTTCGTGGGTCTGATAGTCCCGCATATGGTAAGACTTATAGCCGGTCCGGATCACCGTCTGCTAATACCTGCCAGCGCCCTGGGCGGAGCAATATTCCTTACGGGCTGTGATATCCTGGGGCGTCTGCCTGCAGACGGAGAGATACATGTGGGAATAATAACGGCAATTCTGGGCGCACCTTATTTTCTGTACCTGCTGATCAGGACAAGAAGGGTTGGTGGGGCATTTTGAATCCTGAGATATTCGGAAACGGCAGCACAGGAGGTCGTGCCAGGCTGCTGAGGATAGAAAATCTGAACTATCACATAGATGGTGTCCCCATCCTGAAGGACATTTCATTCGAAGCAGACAAAAAAGAGTTCATTGGCCTTATAGGACCAAACGGGGCGGGGAAGACCACACTTTTAAAATGCATCAATGGCATCAACAAGGGTACCGGATGTATCGAGCTTGACGGCACCGACATCAGGACACTGAACAACAGACAGATTGCCTCAAAAATTGCAATGCTGCATCAGGATACCACTGTCACTTTCCCGTTCACTGTGATGGATATCGTTTTAACGGGAAGATACCACAAACTCGGCAGATTCAGGCCGGAAACTACTGAGGACTATGCCGTGGCACGCCGGTGCATGGAATATACCGACACCCTGAAGCTGGAAAACAGGCTGATAAACACATTGTCCGGGGGGGAGCGGCAACGGGCCCTCTTTGCAAGAGTGCTTGCCCAGGAGACTGATCTGATACTGCTGGACGAGCCGTCAGCCAGCCTCGATATTGCCTATGAAGAGCAGCTTTTCAAATATGCGCGTGAGTTGAGCGACAACGGGAAAGCAGTCATTGCAGCAGTGCATGATCTGAAGACTGCAGTGCGTTACTGTACCAGGCTCATCATGATGAAGGAAGGCAGGATCATAGCTGATGGCAGCCCTGAATCTGTTATTACAAGGGAAAACCTCAGATCATCCTATGGGGTTGATGCCATCGTATACAGGAACAGAGTCACCGGTCTGGTGGATTTCCACATATCCGGAGGAAGCCGCAGCAGGAAGGATTTAAGTGTCCATGTGATAGGCGGAGGAGGTTCCGCATGCGGTGTCATAAGGCAGCTTTTTGAGGCAGGATGCAGGATCACTGCCGGTGTGTTCCCCCACGGTGACAGCGATCTGTCATGTGCCGACATATTCGGTATCAGAGCGCTGGCTTGCAGGCCATTCAGCGAAATAGACGACAACAGCCTGAAGGAGAATATAGAGCTGGTTAAAGCTGCTGATATGACCATATTATGCGATATGCCCTTCGGGCTTCAGAACATAAGGAACCTTGAAGCAGCCGCATATGCTTCAGAGTTGATCATAATAGAGGACACTGACCCTCGGAACCGGGATTTTACAGGCGGCAAAGCCCTGGAACTTTACAACGGGCTGAAAAAACGGGCTGTTGTGGTGGATTCGGCCAGGCTGCATGAAGTAATTTGATACTGCAGTGACATTGTGCTGCAGATTCGCAAAGGAAGAGGAAATAAGCAGCCATCTGTTCGCACTTGACAATATACTAGCATGCACTTAAAATAGTTTAAGATGTCGAAATATTCCATAAGAGCATATTTTGGCATCAATATCAAGTCGCGATTTGAGATTTTCTGAAGACACTGGCCGATATGGAGGTGCTGTTATGCTGAAGAGTCCCGCAAAGAAACTTATAGTAAACGGTCTTATGATTGCACTTGTTTTTCTTACGACATACTTCACCCGGATACCAACCATGATATTGCCGGGTGGATATTTTAACCTTGGTGATGCTGTCATAATGCTGGCTTCGGCGTTGCTGGGACCGGCTGGAGGCCTGATCGCGGGAGCAGTGGGGTCAGCACTGGCAGATCTGGCTGCAGGTGCACTTCTGTTCGTTCCAATAACATTCGTTGTGAAGGGTCTGGAAGGTCTGGTGATCGGACTGCTTACATCGAACCTCCGCAAGACCGGTGTTTTGCAGCACGGGCGGCTTGTCCTCTCAATAATCGCAGGGGCTGCTGTCATGATCGCCGGATATTTTCTGGCTGAAGCCTTTTTGCTGGGTGTGTTCGATGAAGCCTTCGGCTTGACCGCAGCCGCTGCAGAACTGCTGCCTAATTCGCTGCAGGGCATATTCAGCGCGATACTTGGATATATTTTGATATTGGTATTCAATAAAATACAGTTGGATAAGAATATCGGACAGTGATTTGAACTATAGCGGTCCGGAGCGATATCATAATGGAGGGGTGAGCCCATGAAGCTGACAGTACTCGGAAACAATGGCCCGTATCCGGCTGCAGGAGGAGCATGTTCAGGGTATCTTCTGCAAAGTGGAAACACAAACATACTGATTGACTGCGGCAGCGGGACTTTGGCCAATATGCAGAGAATAATAAGTCTTGACGAGCTCGATGCCGTCATCCTGACCCATCTGCACTTCGATCACATGTGTGACATGTTCGTACTGAGATATGCGATTGAGACAAGGAAAAAGCGCGGATTGTACAACAGGCTGCTCAAGGTCTGTGCTCCCGCAGAGCCTGCGGAGGTATACTCTGCTGTTGGTGCGGAGGATGCCTTCGAACTCGAAGCAATAACAGACGATTTCCGGCCGGTCTTCGGAGACATGCATCTCAGCTTCTCGCGAATGAATCATCCGTGGCCGGATTACGCCGTATCGGTGGAATGTGCGGGCAAAAGATTCGTATACTCGGGAGATACAGCCTGGACTGATGATCTGGTAAGTTTTGCGAAGGGCGCTGACCTGCTGATGCTCGATGCAGGTTTTCTGGAGAAGGACTGGTCAGAATCTGCGCCACATATGACTGCTGCCCAGTGCGGTAAGGCTGCAGCAGTGGCAGGAGCCGGCAAGCTGCTGCTGACCCACTTCTGGCCGGACTACGACCTGAAAGATCTCGTTGAAGAGGCTGCCGGCATATTCCCGAATGTTGAAGCTGCAATGATAATGAAAGAATATGAAGTGTGACAGGTAGTACCTGGTTTCCAGTGGCCAGAGCTTAAACAGGCCGATGCTGAATGCATGAAAGCCATAAACTCAGGATCAAAAAGCCCCGCTCCATATCACGGCGGGGCTTCTTCGATTTCTGATCATGTTTTTGCCGGTTATTATTTTACTTCATCAGATACCGGCAACACTTTCCTGCTTACCTTATCTTGAACTTCTTCAGCCTTTTATCGAGCTCCTGGACCAGCTCGTCAAGCTGCGCTGCAGCAACCTTCATCTCATCAATCTCCTTAAGCTGCTGCTCTGTTGTGGCAGCGACCTGTTCGCTGGAAGCGGCTGTTTCTTCGGATACGGAGGAAATGTTTTCGATGGCTGAGATCACGTTGTCCTTATCTTTCTGCATCGCGAATACGGCATCATTTACGGCTTTTATTTTATCGACGATGACGACTATGCCTTCAGCTATGTTCCCAAATGCCTTGTTTGTACTCTCAACAGCCTCGCCCTGCTCTTTTGAGACATTCCTCATCATTTCCATTGCCTGTATGGCCTGCTGGGATTCTTCGCTTATGTTTTCCATCAGATTTATTATTTCTTCTGTGAAGCGTCTGCTCTGATCGGCGAGCTGCCTTACTTCTTCAGCGACCACTGCAAAGCCCTTGCCCGCTTCACCGGCCCTGGCTGCTTCTATTGCGGCGTTCAGTGCCAGCATATTGGTTTGCTCGGCTATATCCTCGATCGACTGCACAAATGCGCCGATGTCCTTTGTCGTATTTGTCAGATTCTCAACGACGGAGAATATCTTTTCAGTAGAATCAAAACTCTGCTCAGATCTCTCACGGAGGATTTTGACCGATTCAAGCCCTATTTCATTGAGTTTGTGGATGTTGTTCGTCTCATCCATTACATCGCCATAGCTTCTATATACAAAGTCGATCTGTTCCGAGAGTTTGTCTACAAGCTGAACACCCTCCTGTGCATCAACTGCCTGATCAGATGCGCCTTTTGCAATTTCGTCCACTGTCTTTGATATCTCTGAAATGGATAAGACCGCCTGTTCTGCTGTAGTACCCACCTTTCTCGATGCCTGGATGATCGAATGGGACAGCGAGAAGAAATTGTCGATAAGTGACCTTATATCGCTCAACACTGAGTTCAGCGCTGAACCTATGCCGGACAGCGCACCAAAGGATCTGGGTTCGAGGAACTTGGAGTAGTCGCCCTGTTTTATCGCTTCCAGTTCTGATTCAAACTTATCTGCTATCCTGCGTATCATGATGTTATTCGTAATTCGCAATACCTGACAGGTTACTACGGATGCAGCCAATACCAGCAGCGCTTCCAGATATCTTCCTGTTATCAGTACGAATACGGCGCTCATTACCAAACCTGATACGATCGATGCTATCAAGTTGATTTTTCCCTGGCTGGATACTTGCTCGGCTATGTTTTTTCTGGTCTTGCCTTTTCTCAATTTTGCCATATTCATCCTCCCCCTGAGATAATACCATAATAACTATTTCGATATAAAATGCTAAAATCCTCCTTAGTTCAACATAGAAGCAGAAAAATGTTGAAAGGATTCTATTGACACCGATTGTACAATTGTATACAATGATACAAAATTAAAACAAAAAGACAGGTGTTGTTATGCTGATTTTCAACAAAAAGACGAATACGCTTGAGCAGACATTGTATCGCTACGAACTGCAGGATGTCGCAAACCCGAATCTTTACAGGGAAATATTCAATTATGACGAGATACCGAAATGTGCGTTCAACCACAGAAGGGTACCAATGTTCCCGGCAGACGAGTTGTGGATCACCGATACCACTTTCAGGGATGGACAGCAGTCGAGGGAGCCCTATACCGTAGAGCAGATAGTAGAGCTGTATAAGATGCTGCACAGGCTTGGCGGTCCCAGGGGTCTCATCAGGCAGTGCGAGTTTTTCCTGTACAGCGACAGAGACAAAGAAGCCGTTTACAAGTGTCAGGAGCTTGGCTATGAATACCCTGAGGTGACAAGCTGGATAAGGGCGACCAAAAGCGATTTCCAACTTGCGAAGGATATGGGTGTCAGAGAAAGCGGCATTCTTGTAAGCTGCTCGGATTATCATATTTTCAAAAAGCTCAACATGACGAGGAAGCAGGCTCTGGATCATTATCTGAGCATCATAAAATCAGCCATTGAAGTCGGGATAAAGCCTCGCTGCCATTTTGAGGACATAACCCGGGCGGACTTCTATGGATTTGTCGTGCCTTTTGCATTGGAACTGCGCAGGCTGAGCGAGGATAGCGGTGTGCCAATAAAGATCAGGGCATGTGATACGATGGGCTACGGAGTACCGTACCCCGGAGTAGCGCTTCCCAGGAGTGTTCCGGGTATCATCTACGGCCTCAGGCATTATGCTGGCTTCCCCAGTGAACTGATAGAATGGCACGGACATAACGATTTTTACAAAGCAGTCGCGAACTCAACCTGTGCCTGGCTGTATGGTGCCTCAGCCGTCAACTGTTCACTGCTGGGCATCGGAGAGAGGACTGGCAACACGCCCCTTGAAGCCATGGTCATCGAATACGCGCAGATCAGAGGCACTACTGACGGTATGGATACTACCGTTATCACTGAAATCGCAGAGTACTACGAGAAGGTACTGGGCTACGAGATACCGGCCAGGACCCCGTTTGTGGGCAGGAGCTTCAATGTGACCCAGGCGGGCATCCATGCCGACGGGCTTTTGAAGGATGAGGAAATATACAATATATTCAACACGGAAAAGCTGCTCAACAGACCTGTTGGTGTTGCGATCAACCAAACCTCCGGGACTGCCGGGATAGCTCATTGGATCAACAGTTTTTTCAAGCTCACCGGAGACAAGAGGATAGACAAGCGAGACGAAAAGGTGATCAGGATAAAGGAATGGGTAGATGAGCAGTACAAAAACGGCAGGGTGACGTCCATAAGTGACAGGGAGCTTGAAAGAGTGGTCCGTAAGCTGGCACCTGAACTCTATGACATGGTATGACGGTGTATGATATGATATTGAAGGAGAAATGGGCGGCTGACGGCTTACACGGCGGCAGGCCGGTTATGGAATGACCGGATCCGGCCGGACGGTGAGGCACATAATAATAAGTCGCCTGGTGAACATAAATAAAAAAAGGAAGGAGCAATGGAAATGGGACTGAATCTGACACAAAAAATAATAAAGGAGCATCTGATAAATGGTGAGATGATCCCGGGCAAAGAGATCGCTATAAGGATAGACCAGACGCTGACGCAGGACTCCACAGGTACGATGGCCTACCTGCAGTTTGAGGCTATGGGGATCCCGCGGGTCAAAACCAAAAAATCAGTTGCATATATAGATCATAATACGCTGCAGGCGGGATTTGAGAATGCAGATGACCACAAATATATCCAGACAGTAGCATCAAAGCATGGAGTCTACTTCTCCAGACCAGGCAACGGCATCTGTCACCAGGTCCATCTGGAACGTTTCGGTGTGCCGGGGATGACTTTGCTGGGCTCAGACAGCCATACGCCGACAGGCGGCGGCATCGGCATGCTGGCCATCGGTGCCGGTGGTCTGGATGTTGCAGTAGCGATGGGCGGCGGCCCTTACTACATGATGATGCCGAAAGTATGCAGAGTGACACTCAAGGGCAGACTGAAACCCTGGGTATCAGCAAAAGACGTGATTCTTGAGGTTCTGCGCATAATGACCGTCAAGGGCGGCGTTGGTAAAGTCATCGAATATGCAGGCGATGGCATTGTATCACTGACGGTTCCCGAAAGAGCGACCATAACCAATATGGGAGCAGAACTTGGAGCCACCACATCCATCTTCCCCAGTGATGAAGTGACCAGGGCCTTCCTGAAGGCGCAGGGAAGAGAAGATGATTGGGTTGAGCTTCTGCCCGACGCTGATGCAGAGTACGATGAGGAGATAACCATCGACCTGGGAAGCCTTGAACCGCTGGCTGCAAAGCCGCACAGCCCGGACAATGTGGAGGCAGTGTCCTCGATCGGAGCCATAAAGGTCGACCAGGTAGCTATAGGCAGTTGTACCAATTCATCATATATGGATATGATAAAAGTGGCAAAGATACTGAAAGGGAAGACTGTGCACCCTGATGTGAGCCTGGTGATAGCGCCCGGTTCGAAACAGGTACTGACGATGCTGGCGAAAGAAGGGGCTCTGGCGGATATGGTCGCTGCGGGAGCAAGGATCCTGGAATCAGCCTGTGGTCCCTGTATCGGTATGGGGCAGGCTCCGGCGACGAATGCGGTCTCGCTGAGAACTTTCAACAGGAACTTCGAGGGAAGAAGCGGTACCAGATCTGCCAGGGTATACCTGGTGAGCCCGGAAACTGCCGCAGCAAGTGCACTTGCCGGCGTTCTCACAGATCCGCGGACACTGGGTGATGCTCCGAAGGTAACCATGCCGGAACAATTCCATATCAATGACAATATGGTCGTCGCTCCTGCTCCCGAAGGGGAAGAGGTCGAAGTGGTCAGAGGTCCGAACATAAAGCCGTTCCCGGTGAATAAAGAGCTTCCTGAAAAGCTGGAAGGTACCGTACTCATAAAAGTAGGGGACAATATAACCACTGACCATATCATGCCTTCAAATGCAAAGCTGCTGCCGTACAGATCCAATGTGCCTTATCTGGCGGAATACTGCCTGACTCCGTGCGATCCGGATTTCCCGAAGCGTGCAAAGGAAAACGGAGGAGGCTTCATCGTCGGGGGATCGAATTACGGACAGGGATCCAGCCGCGAACACGCTGCTCTGGCACCGCTGCAGCTCGGAGTCAGGGGTGTGCTGGCCAAATCCTTTGCCAGGATCCATATGGCCAATCTCATAAATTCAGGCATCCTGCCCATGACATTTGTCGACGAAGCCGACTATGACAGGATAAAAGACGGTGACGTGCTTGTGCTCGAAAATGCCAGGGAGCAGATAAAAGCCGGAGATGAGCTTACACTGAAAAACATCACTGCCAATACGACAATAAAGGTGAAAGTTGCATTGTCCGAAAGGCAGGTCGAAATCATGCTGGCCGGCGGTTTGTTGAACTATACAAGGAAGCAGGAACAGTAACAGTGACAGTAACGGTGACAGTGACGGGGTAAGGCCCGGAGCTTCACTTTTCAGGAGAGTCTATAATAGTGAGATGTGCTTCATCCGCGACGCTGCAGATGTATGCGCAGTGACCGGACGGGCGGTGCAGTAAAACCGGGAGTGAGTAAAAATGGAAGTTGTGTTCGGGGACTCCGTACAGCGGTCAAATTCCCTGCACAGCAGAGTCTACAATCGAATCAGAAACGATATCCTCAATGGTGTTTATGAACCCGGCGAGAGCCTGGTCGAACTGAAGCTGTCGGAAGAACTCGGCGTCAGCCGTACGCCGGTGCGTGAAGCACTCAGACAGTTGGAACTGGAAGGGCTGGTACAGTCCGTGCCCAACAAGGGAGCAACTGTCAGAGGTGTAACGGAGCAGGATATACAGGATATTTATACTATCAGGATGCTGATAGAAGGTCTTGCGGCAAGATGGGCTGCAGAAAAAATAACGCCTGAGGAACTGGAAGAGCTGAAGGAAGCGGTCGACCTGGAAGAGTTTTACACCACGAAAAGCAACTACGGCAACCTGCTGCGGTTCGACACGCGATTCCACGATATCATATTCAAGGCCAGCAAGAGCAAGCCTTTGATGTATACTCTGAGTACCTTCCACCGCTATGTGCAGAAGGCGAGGAGAGTATCGATGAGCAGCCCGGAGAGGGCGGCTGAAGTATTGCAGGAGCACAAGGCAATTTTACAGGCCATCATCGACAGGGATGCCGACAGGGCTGAGAAGCTGATGACAGAGCACGTGAGGAATGCAAGCCTCAATTTGCTCAAGCATGGGGAATAAGGAAACATGAAAAAAGCATCCTGTGTTTGCAGGATGCTTTTTTGGTGACCCATAGGGGACTCGAACCCCTGTTACCGCCGTGAGAGGGCGGTGTCTTAACCGCTTGACCAATGGGCCACGGTGTTCAGTTTGTGTGATCCACACGTTCAACTGCATTTGTAATTATAACATGTCAGGACGCTGAATACAATAGCAAAATCGTTTCGAAATTATTCCTTATGCTTCCCCTTATTTAAAAGCAATTTTCATCCCGAAATTTGCAACAGCGGAGTTGACTTTTGCAGGTTATTCCAGTCAGAAAACAGATAAAGTCCGGTGTCAGACGGTCCATGTCCCAAAAAATTGAGTATGTTGTTGAATTCTGTTAAAATAACATAGTAGTCAATTTATCGCGACAAAATAATATCATGCTCGATTTATCAGTAAAGCATTATACGCTGATCGAATCCGTACTATAGCGTCGAGGTTGAATTTACATGGATAGGAAAACAGTCAGATGGACAGCAATAATAACTACACTGGTGTTTTTACTGACATCCTTCGGTTTTATAGGATACCTGATCCTGTTTGCCAAATGAAGAAATAAGCCGGAGCATCAAAAACGGAAAGGTCGTGGACATATGGGAGTGATCAGAAAATCGTTTATCTCACCGCATCCGCCCATCGTAGTGCATGAGGTGGGGAAAGGCGAAGAAAGGAAGGCGGCCGCAACTGTAGGGGCACTTCAGAGGCTTGCGCAGGAAACAGCGAAGATAAAGCCATCGACGATCATCGTCACGACGCCGCATGGGCCCGTATTCCAGGACTATATTTTCATCAACCACAAAAAAGTGTTGTCAGGCGATTTTAAAAGATTCGGCGCCGCGGACGTGAAACTGAGCTATGAAAACAACCTGAACCTGGCCAGAGAAATAGCGAAGCTGGCCAACAGCCAGGGTATCCCATGCGGCGGTCTTGATGAAACACTTATCAGCAGATACCGTATACCAGAGGAGCTTGATCATGGCGTAATGGTGCCCCTGTATTTCATCAATAAGGTATATGACGGGTTCAGGCTCGTCCATATTTCCATAGCAGGCATGCCGTTCAAGGACTTGTACAGGTTTGGAAGCTGCATGGCGAAGGTAGTGGAGGATTCGGACGAAGAAGTGGTATTCCTGGCGAGCGGGGACCTGTCCCACAGGCTTGCCCCCGATGGTCCTTACGGCTTCAATGAATGCGGACCTGAATTTGATGGCAGGCTCGTGGATTATTTGAAGGTTCCCGACCGTGAAGCCATAATGGGTTTTGATGAAGGATTCCTCGAAGAAGCCGGGGAGTGCGGACTGCGGTCCTTTATCATGATGTTTGGTGCATTGGATGAGTATGAGATAAAATCAGAAGTATACTCATACGAAGGTCCCTTCGGTGTAGGCTACGCGGTTGCGGAGTTTGCACCGGAAGAGAAGATACAGGGCGAAACCCTGCTGGATAAGCTCGAAAGAAATGATATCGAACAAATGAGCCTGATACGGAGCTCTGAGGATCCCTATACCGCTCTTGCCAGAAAGTCGCTGGAGATGTATGTGCTGAACGGTACCGTGATGGACATCCCGGAAGTGATTCCTGAAGAAATGCAGTCGAGAAGAGCCGGTGTTTTCGTCTCGATCAGGAAAAGCGGCAGGCTGAGGGGCTGCATCGGTACAATTATGCCGACAAGAGAGAACATAGCTTCAGAAATAATACATAATGCCATAAGTGCCGGTATCCACGACCCCAGGTTCAATCCTGTCACCGAAGATGAACTGGATGATCTGGTGTACTCGGTGGATGTCCTGGGGGAACCGGAGCCGATCAGTTCCATGGCAGAACTCGATGTCAGAAGGTATGGCGTCATAGTGAGGGCAGGCAGACGCTCCGGCTTGCTGCTCCCTGACCTGGAAGGCGTGGATTCTCCGCAGGAGCAGGTGGCCATAGCTCTGCAGAAGGCAGGCATCAGACCCGATGAAAAGTACACCATGGAGCGTTTCGAGGTGATACGGCATAATTAACTGATAGTATGGGCAATAATGATGGGGTGGGTCATGAGGGAAGCAGCGTATTACGAAAAGCTGGATAACGGCAGCGTTCGATGTACACTCTGTCCGCATGGATGTGTTTTGCGGCAGGGGAGCACAGGTGTGTGCCGTGCCCGGAAAAACGTGGATGGCAGGCTGTTTTCGCTGAATTATGGGCATGCTGCCTCGATAGCGCTCGATCCGATAGAAAAAAAGCCATTGTACCATTTCCATCCCGGCAGCCTGATACTTTCAGCAGGCACATTTGGCTGCAATCTGAAATGCAGATGGTGTCAGAACTGGTTGATTGCCCACGGGGATGAGAATACGGCCTCAGACGAAAAAGGCGGAGACTCAGGAACCGGAGACGGGAATTCCCGTGCATGGAACCACAGAGGCATCAGGACATACGAACTGACGCCCGAAGGCCTGGCCGGTCTGGCGGAGGAATATGCCGATCGCGGCAATATCGGCGTTGCATATACATACAATGAACCGACCGTATGGTATGAGTTTATAATGGACACGGCAAGGCTCGTCAAAGATAAAGGGTTAGTGAACGTGCTGGTCACCAATGGCTTTATCAGTGAGGAGCCTCTTGAGGAACTGCTTCCATACATCGATGCAATGAACATAGATGTCAAAGCATTTACTGAGGATTTCTATACCAGATACTGCAAGGGCAGTCTTGACCATGTCAGAAGGACTGTGGAACGGGCGGCTCAGAGCTGTCATACAGAGGTTACGACACTTGTTATACCCGGTCTGAATGATTCTCCGGAGGAAATAGGGGAACTTGCCAGGTGGCTTGCCTCTGTCGACAGAAATATCGTATTGCACCTGTCGCGCTTTTTCCCGAATTACGATATGCGCCATATTCCGCCGACACCGATAAGAACGCTGGAAGCGTTAAAAAATAGTGCTCTGGAGCATCTGGAGCATGTTTATCTCGGCAATGTGTGACAAAATTTCACCTGGGATGTAGATTGCATACAACTCTTCCAGTAATTATTTTATATATTTATTGAAAATCGCTTAACAAACATAAGATAAAAAAGGTATAATTCTAATGAGAGGTACAACAGATTTATACATACAGGGGTGTGAATATTTTTGGACCTGTTCAAGAGTATAAACCTGCGCGATTTATTTAATAATTTTGTCGGCTATATGGGTTTGGATGATCCTGTATATATAATCCGCGCTTTTCTGGACATCGGCATCGTGACATGGGTCATTTACAAGCTCATCGCTCTTGTGCGCGAAACCCGTGCATGGCAGTTGATAAAAGGGCTCATTCTTATCATTGTGGCAACGGAGATGAGCGGCTTTCTCGAGCTCAAAACGATCAACTACATGCTCAAGTCGGTGTTGTCCGTATTGGCTATAGGTGCCATAGTGCTTTTCCAGCCTGAGCTGCGCAGGGCTCTTGAGAAGATAGGCAGGAGCCGGTTCAAGGATCTGCTGAATTTCGATGAAGCATCCAGCCTCAGGGTCCAGACCACTGCTGTTATCGAGGAGATAGTAAAGACGTGCACTTACCTTTCATCCAAATACATAGGTGCCCTTATCGTTATAGAGAGAGACGTTAAGATAGGGGAGATAATAAACAGCGGGATAGAGCTTGACTCCAGCGTTTCCAGTGAACTGCTCATCAACATTTTTACTCCTGACACTCCATTGCACGACGGAGCGGTGGTGATACGCGACAACAAGATCAAAGCCGCTGCCTGTCTGCTGCCGCTGACAGACAACCCGAGTCTCAGCAAAGAGCTTGGTATGAGGCACAGATCAGCACTGGGCATTACTGAGGTGTCGGACAGCATAGCGATAGTCGTCTCCGAGGAATCCGGCAAGATATCCTTTGCTCTCAACGGCGGGCTGACAAGGAACCTTACCTCCGACACACTGAGGAAGGCATTGAACAAAAACCTTGTTCCGGAGCGTGAGACAAATTCCAAAAAACTTATATTGTGGAGGGGCAAAACTAAGTGAGAATCGGCAATTGGTTCAAAAAAGACCTTAAGATAAAGATTCTGGCTTTTTTCATAGCACTGATCATCTGGCTTTATGTGTCCAATGTGACCAACCCTTTCAAGTCGGTGACCATATACAATGTGCCTGTGACCGAGGTCAATGAAGAATATCTCAAGCGGAACAACTTTGAACTGAAAAACCCGGCCCGGACATTTATGGACATAACCATAAGGGGACGCCAGGATGTGGTGGATAAGGTCAGGGCGACAGACTTTGAAGTTTTTCTGGATTATTCGCAGATCACATCAGTGAGCGATAAAAAAATCAAGTTTTCAGAGCCTATATGCCTGTTCAAGAATGTGACGATAGAGTCATACAATCCGAAAGAGGCAGATATCCAGCTTACCAGAAAGAAGACAGGATACTTCAGAGTGGAGCTCGTACCCAATATAACGATGAAACCGGGTTATGTGCTGCTGCGCTCTGTGGTTTCACCCCAGGAAGTGCCGCTATACCTTGAGGAAGCGATCATCGACAGCATCGGCTCAATAAAGGCGTTTCTTGAGCTGACCGACATTGACAGGGATGTTGCTGTTAAGCAGGTGCAGTGCAAGGTATTCGACAAGGATGGCAATGAGATCGTAGGTCTCGATCCGAAGGTCGAGATCCTGGTGGAAACGGCGAAGGAAATACCTGTATCTCTTGTCACCAGAGGCAGGTTGGCTGCCAGCCATATAGAGATTGAAAGAAACAGGAACATAGAGCCTCAGAAGGTATTGGTGAGAGGAGCTCCCGAACTGCTGGAGAACCTGAAGGAGATCAAGACAGAGCAGGTTGACATCGATGGACTGGATAAAGATCTCAACACCACAGTTCCACTGGTGGTACCCGAAGGAGTGGAACTGGTGAACTCACCTGAGGAGGTCAAAGTCTTTATAGATGTTGAGGAGCTTGTGGTGAGGGGCTTTGAATTCACGAAGGATGAAATATCGATACTGAATGCAAGGAATGACGGAACTCTCATGTATGAGATAGTGACAGACCAGATCCTGGTGCAGTTCAGAGGATTGCAGACCGATCTGGCCAATATCGTTGGTTCATCACTGAGACCTGCGGTGGACGTTGCCGATCTGGGAGAAGGCACCCACAGGCTCCAGTTGAACATGAACCTGCCTCAGGTTGGAAGCCTCGTGCAAAGAGTCTATGTGGAGGTCAGGATAAGCAAAACCCCGGAAACTCCGCCTGAGGATGACCCGCAGCAGGATGATCAATCCGGTGAGGATCAGCCGCAAAATCCATGAAAGGGCGGGGAATGGCAGCGTATGACAGCTGTTTGGCAGCAATCCGGCGCCTGCGGCGGGGACTGCGTCAGAATCCGCTGAAGCGGTGAAAATCAGGTTAAAATGAAAATGGATCATGACAACAATTAAAATGATAACCAGGGGGGAAAAATGACAAGACTTTTCGGAACAGACGGTGTGAGAGGCGTCGCAAACACAGAACTGACACCGGAGCTTGTATATAGATTGGGGCAGGCAGGAGCCTATGTGCTTACATCTGAGACAAAGCGCAATCCCAGGATATTGGTAGGGATGGATACGAGGGTATCCGGCTGCATGCTGGAATCTGCCCTTGTGGCCGGTATCTGTTCTGTCGGAGCGGAAGCAGTCTGTCTGGACATTGTGCCGACACCTGCGGTCGCCTACCTTACAAGATACTATGAAGCTGATGCCGGCGTAGTCATATCGGCATCCCACAACTCATTTGAATTCAATGGCGTCAAGTTTTTCGACTCCAGGGGATATAAGCTGCCCGATGAGACAGAGGACAGCATAGAGGCACTGGTCAGGAAAGGGCTGGATGGTGCGCTGCTTCCGTCAGGAGCAGGAGTAGGAAGGAGAAGAAACGCAAGCAATGCCTTGCGTGATTATGTCGATTTTCTGAAGAGCACCATAGACAATGATCTGACGGGTCTCAAAATCGCAGTGGACTGTGCCAACGGAGCTTCGTATCAGGCTGCTCCCATCCTGTTTGAGGAACTGGGAGCGCAGGTATTCACGATAAACAACTGTCCGGACGGCCTGAATATAAATCGCAACTGCGGATCGACACATATGTCGCGGCTGCAGGAGTTTGTCAGGGAATGCGGAGCAGATATCGGTCTGGCATTTGACGGCGATGCGGACAGGGTGCTGGCTGTCGATGAAAACGGAGAACTGGTTGACGGCGACAGGATACTTGCAATAATAGGGCTTGAGATGAAAAAAAACGGACAACTGGCCCATGATACGATAGTGGTAACAGTCATGAGCAACATCGGATTTGATATCATGGCCCGTGAAAAGGGCCTGAGGCTGGTAAGAACGAAAGTGGGCGACAGATATGTGCTTGAGGAGATGCTGGATAAGGGGTACACATTAGGCGGTGAACAATCGGGACATATAATCCTTCTGGAGCATAACACCACCGGTGACGGTTTGCTGACAGCACTGCAGCTTCTGAATGTGATGAAGTCGACCGGCAGCAAGCTGACTGAACTGGCCGGTGTCATGCAGGTACTGCCGCAGGTCCTGAAGAATGCGAAGGTCAGAAACGAAAACAAGCACAGGTACATGGAAGATGAACTGGTGGCCAGACTTTGCTGCGAACTGGAGGACGAATTCAGAGGTGAGGGCAGGGTACTCATAAGACCCTCAGGTACAGAGCCACTCGTACGCGTCATGATAGAAGGCAAGGATAAGGAATACATTACAAAAAGAGCCGCAGGACTGGCCGCGATGATAGAAAAAAGACTGGGATGAAAACAGAAGCCGCAGCAAATCTGCGGCTTTATACATGCGCTGTTCTTTTATGTTCTGATCACCATCACACCATTGTTTTTCAATATATGGTTTGAAGGCACAAATCCCCTGACAGAGGTCAAAGGGTAGACAATGCTGTTTTTACCGATGACTGTTCCAGGATTCAGCACACTGTTGCAGCCGACTTCGGCATTATCTCCCAGCACGGCACCGAACTTCCTGAGATCGGTCCGGATCACTTCCGTGCCATTGGTGACTTTAACCTTACTGCTGTTCGACTTTAGATTCGAGCATATCACGCCGGCTCCCAGATGAGCCTTATAGCCGAGTATCGAGTCGCCCACATAGTTGAAGTGGGGGACCTGCACTTCGTTGAACAGCAGTGAGTTTTTAAGTTCAGTAGAGTTGCCGATTATGCATTCGTTTCCGATGATCACATATTCCCTGATAAAGGCACAGTGCCTTATTTCGCAGTTGTACCCGATGATGGCAGGGCCTTTTATCGTCACTGTTTTTTCTATGGTCGTACCCTTGCCCACCCATACACATTCGCTTATCTGTTCAAAATCAGCCGGCAACGTTTTTGCAAACTCCAAAAGGAATGTTTTTATTTCGGGCAATATTTCCCACGGATATTCCAAACCATTGAATATATCTTTCTCAAAACACTCATTCAAATCAAAAAGATCGTTTATCCTCACATCCATACGTTTTTCCTCTTTCCATTAAAAATAAATTTCCCGCACGTTCCGATTTAGCCCAGGCATTCTTTATATATGCTGTCGTGTGCAGTATAATGTTATTATAATCTGTATTTCATTTTATCATAAACTGAATTTTTGAGCCATGGTCTGGTAATAAAGCCAGAGCAGAATTTAAAAGGAAGCGCCGGAATGGAGAACAGTGTTTTTGAGAAAGCAAGGAAATGGATCTGCTTTAACGCCAGACCGATAGATCGGGCAAGGTTCCGGTATTTATTTGAGAATGGAAGCCGGGAAAGTGTGTTGTCAGCGCTTGCTGAGTATCAGAATGAAGATGGAGGATTCGGACATGCTCTGGAAGCGGATTGCTTCAACCCGAACTCCTCACCGATACAAACATGGGCTGCGACGGAGATCCTGTACGAGGTAGGACTCGAAGAGGACCATCCGATCGTACGGGGAATCCTTTCGTATCTTGACAGCGGCAGGGATTTCAATGGGAAATGCTGGCTCAATACCGTCCCGTCAAACAATGATTATCCGCGCGCGCCGTGGTGGACTTATGACAGCAGGACCTATGATGCGGTCAACTACAACCCTGCTGCTGCGCTGGCGGGCTTTGCAATGAAGTTCGCAGACAGGGACAGCAGTCTGTACCGGAAGTGTTATGACATCGCTAAGGAAGCGATCTGTTACCTGAAAGATACTGACAAGTGCGATGAAATGCACGTCCTGGCATGCTATGTGAGGCTGGCGGAGTGTTGCCGGAAAGCCGGGCTGGCCGAAGAACTGGGCATCGATGAACTGGAAAGGATACTTGCCGAAAGGATCCGTAAGATCATGACCTGGGACAGGGAGTCGTGGAAAACGGGATACGTATGCAAACCTTCAAATTTCCTTACAACCAGGAGCAAAGAGAGATACCTGATGATCGCCCAGGCTATGAATGATGCAATAGAGGTGGTTGAACAGCTTACCGCTTTCGCGCATGAGATCGGAAGGCTGAAAGATGAAATAATCGAGACGCTGCATAGCTTGTCGGCGACGGCAGAAGAGAATTCCGCCTCGACGGAGCAGATGGCGTCGTCGATGCAGGAACAGACCGCGACCATCGAAGAGATTTCAAAGTCAAGTGAAAGCCTGTCGGAACTGGCGCAAAGGCTCCAGTCGATAGTGAAAAGGTTTAAGGTGCAGGATAGGTGATTTTTGACCTGTAGTGCATGTAAAGCAAAGAGCGTCTGATCCATGGATATAATTTCATGGATCAGATTTTTTTCAGGAAGCAAACCATCAGGATCCAAATCACCGGGAAGAAACTATCAGGATGCAAACTGAACAAACTACCAGGGCGAGAACTGTAAACTGTCAGCGGAAAGCCTTTTTGAGCCTCTCCAGGGCTTTCTGGAGTGTGGCTGCAGGGCACCCGATGTTTATGCGCTGGAAGCCCTCCCCGCCTGCGCCGAACATGGGTCCGGCATTGAGCCAGAGACCAGCCTTCTGCACTATCAGGTCGTTCAGTTCTTTGTCCGGAAGGTCCAATGCCCTGAAGTCAAGCCAGAGCAGATATGTACCTTCCGGTTCCACAAGCCGGACAGAGGGAAGCTCCTGTGCGAGGAAATCCCTGACCAGGGCCAGGTTTGATACAAGGTAACTGTTAAGATCCTCCAGCCATTGCGCTCCATACCTGTATGCAGCTTTGCATGCCACCAGCCCCATTATATTGGGCTGGCTGTAGCCGGTCTTTTCGAGTTCCTGTTTGAACTTTTTACGCAATTCGGTATTCGATATGAAAACGTTCGAAATCTGCAGACCTGCCAGGTTGAACGTCTTGGTTGGCGCCGTGCAGGTGATGGTCATATCGGCGAACTCCGGTCTGATGGTTTCGAAAACATGGTGGCGGTACCCGGGGTAGACGAAATCGGCATGGATCTCATCTGCTACCACCTTTACACCATACTTCAGGCATATTTCTCCCATTGCGGCAAGCTCTTCCTCCGACCAGACGCGTCCGACCGGATTGTGGGGACTGCAGAGGATAAAGAGCCTGACCCTGTTCCTTGCTATCTTGTCTTCGAAGTCGTCAAAATCTATATAATATCTGCCGTCACGGTACACCAACTCGTTGACCACCAGATTGCGGTTGTTCGCACGTACGGAACCGGCAAAGGGATAATAGACCGGCTCCTGGATCAGGACAGCATCACCTTCCTCCGTCAGCGCGCGGATAGCGGTGCAGATGGCGAAAACGACGCCGGGGGTCTTCACGAGCCATTTGGGGGAAAGGTGCCAGTTGAACCTACTGGCATACCAATCGGCCAGCGCATTGAAGTAATCGTCGCCGATAGTATCGCTGTACCCGAAAATGCCGTGGCGGCTCTTCTCGACCAGAGCCTCCAGTACCTCCGGTGGGGCGGGGAAATCCATATCCGCTACCCATAAGGGGATTATGTCCTCCGGCATCCCTCTTTTGGCTGCAAGATCATATTTTAAAGAATCTGTACCACGGCGGTCTATTATTTTATCAAATGAATATGTCATAACTTATCAGCCTCCAATAGCAATATCATATGGATTTGCCAAACCTCACTGAAGCTCAGCGGCTTTCCAGGGTCAACAGGTCAGGTCCTGCCAGCCTCCAATGCCTGTTCCAGGTCTGCGATAAGGTCAGACGCAGCCTCCAGTCCTACAGAAAGGCGCAGCAGGCGTTCGTTTATGCCCTTGGCCTCGCGTTCCTGTTTTGGTATATCAGCATGGGTCTGCAGCATCGGATATGTAATGAGGCTTTCCACACCGCCAAGGCTTTCAGCATACTGTATCACCTTCACATGCTCCAGGATATCCAGGGCGGTTCGTTCACTGTCAGTTTCAAAAGATATCATGGCTCCGAAGCCGGTCGTTTGCTTCATTGATACTTCATAGTGGGGATGAGCAGGGAGCCCTACATAATGTACAGACCGGATCTTCTTTTGTGTACGGAGCCATTGCGCGATTTTTACCGCATTTTCCTGCTGCCTTTCCATCCTGACTGCCAGTGTTTTGATTCCGCGGATCATGAGCCAGCTGTCGAAAGGGGACAGACAGGCGCCTGTCGTCTTGTAAATAAAGCGCAGTTTCTCGGACAGAGCTTCGTCTGATACCACAAGAAAACCTGCCAGGGTGTCATTATGCCCTCCGAGATATTTCGTGCCGCTGTGGACTACTATGTCGGCACCGAAATTCAGCGGCTTCTGGAAATACGGCGTCAGGAAAGTATTGTCCACGATCAGCAGGAGACCGTGCTGTTTGCACAGTTCAGAGACAGCGGCCAGATCAGTGACCTGCATCATCGGGTTGGTAGGTGTTTCGACAAAGATTGCTTTCGTCTCAGGTTTGATGAGCTCGGCTGTCTTTGAGATGTCTGATGTATCGACAAAATCAAAAGAAAGTCCGTTTTTCGCGGATATATGGCTGAACAGCCGGTGGGAGCCGCCATAAAGATCGTCCGAGGCAATAATATGGCTGCCGGGACAAAAGAGCTCCATGAGCACAGCTATGGCTGCCATCCCTGTGGAAAAAGCCATGGCATCGATGCCGTTTTCCAGCTTTGCAATGGTCTTCTCCAGATGTTCCCGAGTTGGATTCTGCAATCTGGAATAATCATATCCCGTACTCAATCCGACACCCGGATGTGCAAAGGTTGCTGACTGGAAGATCGGGACACTGATGGCGCCTGTGCTGTCATATCTGGTATCATTCCCGTGGATGCACAAAGTATCGAATTCCATATACATTCTCCTATCCCATAATCAAATCTCATATTTCTTATTGGAAACTTAAAGCTTATATCTGGGTCTTACTTCCTGTATCTCACATCTTGCCTCTAACTTCAAATATAATACATAATCGCCTGTTCTTCTCTGTGCTTTTCGACTTCTGCGACCAAATCCTCCAGAGTGATGCCGGATAATACATCGCTCACCGATCTGTCCAGCACATCAAATACGGACAAGCGCATCGCTGCTTCGATTTCCGGAGCATTTTCCTGCACTGTGTCCTCTGCTGTTTCAAATAAAGAAGTTTCAACGGCTGATAACACATCCAGTACAGTTATCTGTGCCGGCATCCGATCAAGCTGATAGCCACCTTGTGCACCTTTGACCGATTTAACGATATCGCCGCGTTTCAGCATTGAAAATACCTGTTCCAGGTATATCTTTGAGATGCCCAGCCTTTCCGAGATGCTGATAACCGTGATGCACTCACCGCTGTCATATTGCTGCGCCAAATTGATAACGGCTGCCAGCGCATAGCGTCCCTTGGCGGAGATCCTCATACAAATTCCTCATTTCATATATAATTAGTATGTATTCATATATGATAGGCTAAAACATCCTTTTTGTCAATAGCATATAATTCATATATATTTAATATATTTTTTTATTTAACCTATTGACAAAGGTTGTGCGACACTGTATCATGAAGATAATATACTAAACATATATGTATTATATGTACATATCGATAGGTTTGGTATCGACCAAAAAAGGTTAAGTTATATTATATTAAGGGAGGAAATATTATGCCGAAAGTTTACAGGAATCTTACTGATCTTATTGGAAAAACACCGCTGCTTGAGCTGTCAGGATATGGGGAGAAGCACAAGCTCGGAGCGACAGTTATAGGAAAGCTGGAATATTTCAATCCGGCAGGCAGCGTGAAAGACAGGATCGCCAAAGCGATGATCGAGGATGCAGAGGAGAAAGGGCTGCTGAAGCCCGGGGCGGTCATTATCGAACCTACCAGCGGCAATACCGGCATCGGCCTGGCTGCGGTTGCCTCAGCCCGCGGTTACCGTGTGATTCTCACGATGCCAGAGACCATGAGCATAGAACGCAGGAATCTTCTCAAGGCATACGGAGCCGAGCTGGTTCTCACCGAAGGCTCCAAAGGGATGCCAGGTGCCATCGAAAAGGCAAATGAACTGGCAAAGGAAATCCCAAATTCCTTCATCCCGGGTCAGTTCGTGAACCCTGCCAACCCCAAAGTGCACAGAGAAACGACAGGGCCCGAGATATGGGATGATACCGGTGGCAAGGTGGACATTCTGGTTTCAGGCATCGGCACCGGAGGAACCATCACCGGAGCAGGTGAGTATCTCAAATCAAAGAATCCAGGCATCAAGGTAGTCGCAGTGGAGCCTGATTCATCTCCTGTACTTTCAGGCGGTGATCCGGGGCCGCATAAGATCCAGGGCATCGGCGCAGGCTTTGTTCCGGAGGTGCTGAATACCAAGATATACGATGAGGTCATCAGGGTGAAAAATGAGGATGCATTTGAGGCCGGACGTGAGCTGGCCCGTACTGAAGGGCTTCTGGTGGGCATATCTTCAGGTGCGGCACTGTGGGCGGCGACCGAGCTTGCAAAGCGACCCGAGAACGCCGGCAAGGTTATAGTCGCCATCCTGCCTGACACCGGCGAGCGCTACCTGTCGACGCCTCTGTTCTCTGAGCAGTGATGGGGGATGTAAGGGAAATTAGCAATATATCATTACCTGTGTTGCTGTGATCGCGCTTCTATCCTGGGCGTAAACAGCAGACACGGTCAATAACAAACGACGAGCCGTCCCGATGAGTGGGACGGCTTTTTATTTTTGCCGAAAAAAGTATTTCGCTGTAGTTTGTTGAATTACCATATTAATTGTCATATTTATACGCGAGAAGCAAACAACATTTTGTTGGATCTGCAAGAGCGCGGATTGCAGGAAAGGAGCCAATCATGAAGTTTGAGTGCATAAAGTGTGGATTTGGTTTTGAAAGCAGCAAAAAAGTGAAAAGTGACCGGTATTATACGTGTCCGAACTGCGGAGGTATCATATTATACGAGGGGAAATACATAAAACGCCCGTTTTCGTAATGATACTGGGCAATTCAAGGTGCAAGTATGTAGAATTTACAAAGCGATGTGATATCTACAGTCTCTTAAGGTGCATGACAAATGCATTCGAGTATTATGGCGGTGTTCCGGAGACAGTTCTTACTGACAGGATGAAGACCGTAATAACAGGCAGCGAAGCCGGAAAGCCGATATGGAACAGCAGGTTTGAGGACTTTGCATCAGAAATGGGGTTTGTACCGAAGGTATGCCGGGTGAGGAAGCCTCAGACGAAGGGAAAAGTAGAACGCCTTGTAAACTATGTAAAGGACAATTTCCTTCCGGGGAGGAAGTTCAAGGATCTGTATGATTTAAACTCCCAGGCACTTATGTGGTGCAGGAAGGTGGA
>Ga0209537_1000516_pt1 | contig 47114 bp, 40 predicted proteins | sample BioPla4DNA1_FD_187698 | JGI IMG/M metagenome (GOLD analysis project Ga0209537, IMG submission 187698) | Biogas fermentation microbial communities from Germany - Plant 4 DNA1 (SPAdes) (version 2) | ecosystem: Engineered > Bioreactor > Anaerobic > Digestate | place: Bielefeld, North... | reverse complement strand
TAACCGGTCATCACCACCTGTCCCAGTCCTGGTAAGCTAAATGTTTGAACTAAGCGAGTATACGTCTTCCCGTTCGATTCTTTCACAAAGGTTATCCTCTTGTCGCCGGCTTCACTCACAAACTCGCCATCCGACGTATAGCAATAAGTCTCGCTGGGTATGTCTGCGCTGGACAAAGGTGTCACCGTGGCTTTGCCATCCGGGCTGATTGCTATCTCGCTTACCACGGAGTTGTTGGCGTAGAGGCCGGCATACTCCATGAGCTCGATGGGCACGTTAGATGCAACCGGAGGCGTAAGGTCCTCTGGCGGGAGGATCTCTTTGATTTTCCCCTCGGCCAGCAACGCCTGAGACAAGACGGATTGAGCCATGGGCAGGCCATACATGATGCTTGAGCCGCTCGACATCACCACAGCAAAGGCCATGTTGTGTTCAGGCAGGACCATCATTAAACTGTGATACGGAACTGTGTCTCCACCTTTGAAAAGGGCCTGTATGCCGTATTCGCTGAAGAAGTTGGGGCCAACCGAATCCCAGCCCAGTCCGTACCCGATCACGCCCTCGCCCGGTTCAGGCCAGATGCCCCTTAGATACTCTTTCTGCATCGAGGCCGTTCTCATTTCGTCAGAGAGGAGCTCTGCTGCAGCTACTGATCCCGGGTCATCCATATATGCTTGAGCTAGTTTGCATAGATCTTCCGCAGTGGAGTAGACCCCGCCTAAGCCAATGGCGTTACAGTTGTCGTATGGCGTTATCTCTCCCTGGAAGAACGTCCTTGCCATCCTGGTCCTGTCGAAGTCATCTTGAGGTGTCTTGGTGTTTGTCATTCCGACAGACTCGGTAATGCGCTGTCTAACGAACTCGGAAAAGCTCATGCCGCTGACTCTCTCAACGATAATCTCCGCAAGTGAGAACCCGTCATTGCAGTAGACTGAGAACTCTCCAGGATCTGCTTTCAGTCGCTGTTTCGCGAGCTGCGGCAGCAGACTATCATGGTAGCGGGTACTGGGTATACCGTAAGTCATAGTGCTAAACATAAGAGTGCCCAGTATTCCTGAGGAGTGATTAAGAAGCATACGCACAGTTATGTCTTTGTACCGTTCATCAGCCATTTCGAACTCAGGGATCTATGTTACCACGGGTTCATCCAAGTCCGGTTTGCCGTCGTCTACAAGCAGTAAGACAGCGGTGGTAGCGAACATCTTACTCGCAGAGACGATTCCGTAGATGGTCTGATTACTCATGGAAGCAGCATCAGATCCGTTTTCGGTTTTGGAAAGGGCAAGGCCTGATACGACTATCTCACCATTGGAAATCAGCGCGTATTCCACACTCGGGATGTCGTAGCTGGAGACAAGAATGTAGGCAAGCTCGGAAGCCAATTCCCTCACTTCGGCATAGGGGTCCTGTTTAGCAAGGGCTACTCCTTGGAACGCGAGCAATAAGATGATCAACAGCGACAATAGTCTATCCATGCGTTTTTGTCTGTGAATTCTTCTCACTCCTCCTAATGGCAATAAATGGTAATACAGTGATTTCTACGAAGTATTTTCTGTCAAAATTCTCTTTCCTTCTACATCATGAACAAAATTTTGACAAGTTTCAACATTGTGCCTTGCAGGTGGGACTATGTTTCCTGGGTTTTTGGCTGCACCCCCATCACAGGATTCTCAAATGGCCATTGCCATTGTAATGCAACATTGATTACAATTGGGATAATTTAGAACTCTTCGGGAGGATTGAACCTCAAGCAATGGAGGTATATGAATGAAATCATCAAAAACCGCAACAGCATGGGCAGTGGTAATTGCGCTATTGATAGCTTTGGCAGCATGTGGCTATGCATAAGAACCCGTCAATAATGCATCAGCAGCTAAGAAAAGGATTTATACTGATTGCCGTGCGCACATACAGAGCAGACCGATGGCCGATGTTTTCATAATGGTAAATGGAAGTGATAAATTTTGCGGGAATCAAGTAGAGGAGTTCTCGGCTGAAAGAATAGTCACCATGTTGGATGAGGCGGGGCTGGACAGGGCTTTCATATTGTCAGAAGCGTATATGCTCGGAATGGATAGAATCGCAGGACCGGATGAGTATAATGACGTGAAAAAGGAAAACAACTATCTTGCCATTCAGTGTGCCAAATATCCTGAAAGACTAATAGGCTTTTTCGGTGTAAATCCTCTGAAGGATTATGCAATAAGGGAAGTTGACAGGTGCTACCATGAACTCAAGCTGCCAGGGCTAAAGCTTCATTTTGACAATTCACTGGTTGATTTGAAGAACCCGGAACATTTGCAGAAAATACAGGAACTTTTTTCTCACGCTGCAAGAAGAGGAATACCGATACTGCTACATTTTAGAAGCGAAGTCCCCGAATTCGGGAAAAAGGACGCTGAGATACTTATAAACGAGGTAATCTCAAAATCTCTCGGACTCAAGCTGCAAATAGCTCACTTTGGAGGTTGGGGAGGATTCGATGAGGTTACCGAAGAGGTAATCTTAACTTTTATTCAAGCTTACGATAAAAACAAGGACCTAGATAAAAACAATATAGTTTTCGACATTTCCGGTGTCATTGTAACCGATAATGAGAGAATTGACGGTATACTTCCTAGTACAACCGAGGAACAGGGTAAGAAGATAGCGGATTACATTAGGGCCTGGGGAATTGAAAATATCGTATTTGGTAGCGACTGGTGCTTCTGCTCACCGGCAAGGTACATAGACAATATTAAAAGAATGCTGCCTTTAAGTGAGGCAGAAATCGAGCAAATATTGAGCAATGATACAAGCATAAGAATGTTTGGAAGCAGCGAAATCAGGCATCCTGAGCTAGAGGAGCTTCTCAAGACTCTTAAAGAAGGTATTGATTACAGTGTACCTTTCAGTGTCAAATTAGGTGGATGGGCACAGAGAGATATCACCGTTGAGATTATTGGTTTCTTTGATATACTAATATCTAAGAAATATATGTTCTGAAGGATGCTGTGACATGTGCTAGAGGGAGGGGTTCTCATGTCAAGACCAGCATCGGAGCGTGATTATATGGGCAGCAGGATAATACGTGTGTCCAAGAAGCGCCAGATAACAATCCCGCTGAAGTACTACGAAGCTCTAGATCTCGGGGACCAAGTTGAATGCTCCCTGGAGAATGGGGCGATCGTTATTCGACCGTTGCGGCGCACAGATGATGAGTTCTCTGTTGAGATACTGAAGGAACTGGTATCGAAGGGTTTCTCAGGTGATGAACTTGTTAGGGAATTCGAAGCTGCGCGCTACCGAGTTAGAAAAGCAGTCGACCGATTGCTTGAAGAGGTAGATAGAATCGCCGATGGTACGCAGTCATCGGCTTGCTTTGACGACATCTTCAATCCAGAGGCTTAATAATGTATGACCTCCGTTTCAGCTCATCGGCTGAGAGATACCTGAAGAAGCTTAAAGACAGAGCACTCAAAGATGCCTATAAGACTGCTTTTCTTTCGATTATGAAGAACCCCTACATCGGTAGCCGGAAGGTGGGCGATTTATGGGGAGTATATGGGTTTGATTTCAGGCACCGAGGAGTCAGCTACGAGATCGCCTATGTCATACGGGAGGGAAATAAGCCAGTAGTAGTGGTTCTTTTAGCGGGTACAAGAGAAAACTTCTACCAGCAATTGAAGCGCTACATGAAATAATACTTTTGATAAACAAAAAAGTGTCTCATGCCCGCCGAAATAATTCCAGGATACCGAAAACACCTCCGGAGGGGGGTTGCATTATCACAGGCCGACCGCAGGAGTATCGTTCCGCAATTGACAAACGTCAGCATCGTAGATAAACTAGAAACGCAAGGTGCGCCCGTAGCTCAGTGGATAGAGCGTCTGACTTCGGATCAGAAAGTCGGGGGTTCAAATCCCTCCGGGCGTGCCATGCTTTATCTGATGAGGTTCTTATCTGGGGTTATATAGAGTTCAGAACGGGTTCTGAGTTTGTTCAGGACCTTCTTTTTTTCTCACTCGTAACGCAAGGCTTCTACAGGGTCCAGTTTTGCAGCTCTGCTGGCCGGGTATATACCGAAGAAGAGTCCGACAGCTACAGCGAAGCCAAATGGGATGAGTACGGAAGCCGGAGAGATAGCGCTGGGCCATCCTGTGACACGGGCTGCGATCTTTGAACCTATGATTCCTACGATTATCCCCATTACGCCGCCGACTATGCTCAAGGCAATCGATTCAACAAGAAATTGCAGCAAGATATCAATGATTCGTGCGCCGACAGACTTTCGCAGTCCGATTTCGCGTGTCCGTTCAGTTACAGATACGAGCATTATGTTCATGACGCCAATCCCGCCGACGACAAGTGAGACCCCGGCGATCCCGGCAAGGAGAACAGTGAACACCCGAGTAACGTCTTGAGCTGCTTCTATCACATCAGCCTGGTTGTTTATGACAAAGGCATCGGGACTGCCCAGACGGGCCGTTAAGACTGCTACCAGCTCATCATTGGCAGCGCTCATGGATCTCGCATCACGTGCCTGGACGTATATCGTCCGTACATATTTTGTCCCTAGGATACGCTTCTGAGCAGTTGTTATAGGCACATACACGGTGTCGTCTATGTTCGTCATTCCGCTTTGGCCTTTCCTTTCCATGACTCCTATAACCAAGAGTCGAGTCTCACCGACTTTGATTTCCTTTCCTATTAGGCTCTGGTCAGGGGAAAGGTCATCTACTATGCCTTGGCCTACAACAGCTACTTTGTTTGCTGAGCGTACATCTTCGCTTGTAAAGAACGTACCCTCAGCCACGTTGAAAGCACGTGCTGACAGATAGTCAGGTGTTGTCGCAACGAGCTGTGTTTGCATACTGGCTGTTCCATGTTTTACTTGCACACGGCTTGAGATTTCCGGGGCAACTGCGGAAACGGAAGGACACTCGTCGCGGATAGCGTCTACATCATCCAGGGTGAGGACATCCATGCTTCCGAACGCGCCAAATGTTCGTACGCCGGGCTCTCTCATTCTTCCGGGTGTAACAATAAGAAGGTTGGAGCCCAGCCTCTGAATCTGAGATGACACTCGGCGACTGGCACCTTCTCCGATTGCTACCATAATGACGACTGCAGCAACTCCTATGATTATGCCCAGCATAGTCAGGGCGGACCGCATTCTGTTGCTTCTAATGCTTTTAAATGCAACTTTGATACACTCAAGTAGGTTCATCCTGCTTGCACCTCTCCGGAGGCCTCTTTTCGGAGGCCTACAACCGGGCTGCCTCTCGAAGTACTGTTCTTCATGGTTAACTCTTACCTAATGACTACGGCTCTGCCAGGCTGGATCATTTGCGGCGCGGCTCCCCCGGGAACGAATTGCATTACCGAGTTTTGCCCTCTTTCTCGGGCGCGATCAGAGACAGTCCTTGCAGCACCTGTCATAGGACTTGGGATTGCCACCACCTCGCCGGGTTCGAGGCCGGAAATGACTTCGGTGAACGTCCCGTCAGATATTCCGACTTCAATTGGTTTGAAAGAAGGCTCGTTGTTTTCATCAAGGACACGGGCCATTACAAGCCCCCTGAAGCTTTCAAGGGCTGCATTGGGAATGACGAGGATATTGGACCGCTCTTCAACGATGATGTCTACATCAGCGGTCATACCGGATTTTAATGCTCCTGTCTCATCTGTGACTTGCACTGTGACTTCGAAGTATACTACTCCGCCGATTACTTTGCCCTGTTCAGCAACGGTATCCACAACACCTCTGAATACCCTTCCCGGGATAGATTCTACGATAACATCTGCCGCCTGGCCTACTTTGACGCTATGGACATCTGTTTCATCCACGTTTGCCAGGACTGTTAAGTGTTTCAGATCTGTAACGACTGCAAGGACATTAGACGGTCCTGCAGCTTGCCCAATTTGTGCTGAGACTTCGGTTATTGTCCCGTCTATGGGCGAGAAGACATTTGTAAAGCTTACGTTGCGCTCTGCTGCGCTGACAGCGTTTCTTGCCTGGGCCACCTGTGCCCGGGCTGTAAGGAGCTGCTGCTCAACATTGAGGGATCGTTCGTTTTCCTCAGCTATCTTCAAATTTATTTCAGCCTGGGCTACTGCTGCTCGAGCTGCGGCCAGCTCCACCGGGTCAGGGTCTGCCAGCAAAAGATCGCGCTTCTGCTCCTGAGCTTTGAGGGATTCAACAGCGGTCAGGTACTTGCTTTCCGCATTTTCCAGCTGCTGACGGGTTACTGCTCCTTGCTCATACAGGACTTTGTACCGGTTGTATTCGTTTTCTGCACTCTCGAGGCTGAGTTGCGCTTGCCGGACTTGTGTCTCGGCCTGATCTATGTCCTGAGGCTTTGCGCCTTCTGTAAGTTGTGCCAGCTTGGCTTCTGCATTCAGAAGGTTAACCTTTGCCTGCTCCACTTGGAGCCTGGCTTGAGTCGGTGCGATGCGCGCCTGGGTTTCTGCCTCCTGGAGTTTTGCTTCAGCAATGGCCAGGTTGTATCTGGCCTCTTCGAGACGTTCCAGTGTGTCTTGTTTGTCTAGGGCAACCAGGAGCTGTCCTTCTTTTACAACGTCTCCCACTTTCACAAAGACTTCAGTTACCGTCGAGTTAATCTTGGGCGTAACCTGGTATGTAATCCCTGGCTTCACTGCGCCTGAAGACGCAATCTTCTTCGTGATCGAGCCATGCATCACGGGAACCTGCTGGTACAGAACTCGTGACTCTGCGGCTTTTCGATTCTCTACGATCTGCTGATACCGCATGTATCCTGCTACCGCTACCGCGCACAGCAGAAATGCAACAAGAATTGTGCGCCACGGGCGTCTCCGGTTCTTGGGACTTGCTGCTGTGCTTTCGCCTTTCATTTCGTCCACCCCTCAGTGCCAAGCAGGCCAATGGCTTTTTCAAGGCGTGCTTGGGCAAGGTAGTAATCAAATAAGGCATCGACGACTCCTGACTCTGCCTGAGACAGGGATTGGGCGGCGTCGATGACTTCTGTTACCACTGCTACGCCCATTTCGAAGCGGGCTTCCGTCACTTCTAAGAAGTCTTTGGCTTCAAGGACTGTCTTGCGAGCAAGTTCAAGGTTTATGCGCGCGTGTTTCACTGTGGTTGACGCTTGGTAAACTTCTTCGATTATTGCCTGCCTCTGGCGGTCTCTTGCAATCTCTTGAGCCTTGAGACTGAGTTCTGCCTGTTTCAGCTTTTCCTCAGCAACTCCTCCGTCCCAGAGAGAAAACGCTACATTAAATCCCACAGACGAACTGGATTTCGGCAAAAATCCTGCGTCAGGATTCTGTAGAGACGTAGCTCCTTGCGAGAAGTCTCTGTCAGGACTTTGTCCTGAAGATCCTCTGCTGCTTAGCGACATATTCCAGCCGGCGTCGCCTGTGGAAAGGTTGAGTGAAGCAGACGCTGAAAACGAACTTACATCTTGATGAGAGTAATTCGCGTAGAGGTTTACAGAAGGCTTCAGGGATCTTTTGACCGTTTCAATTGAAGCTTCTGCCTTGAGACAAGATAGATCCGCTTGTATCATTTCTATGCGGCTCTCTAAGGCTATTGCTACGAGTTTGTCAAGTTCATATTCGTCATACTTATCTACTTTTATCTGAAGTGCTTCTAATACCTCGGAGGGGTCTGTAAGCCGGAATTCTGTTTCAGGGGGAAAGCCTAACATCAGGGCAAACGAACGCTTTGCGCTTGCCAGGGAATCCTCGGCCTTCATGAGATTGAACTTCGCTTGATCCAGTTGATTTTGGGTTCTCATGAGATCAAGCTGAGTAGCCAAACCTAAATCCAGCTTCGTTTCTACCTCTTCCAGGAGGCGCTCGGTTTTTTCGATATTAACACCGGTTAAGTCCCTCAACTGTTGCGCTTTGATCACATTAAGATACGCCGATATTGTATCCAGCACGACTTTCTGCTCTGTTTTGGCAAAGTCGAGTTCCGCTTCCTGCAGGCTGATCTCGCTGAGTTCCTGAGGCGAAAGCCCCACGCTGAAAGGTTTCGCCATGACACCCTGCAAGGACTGACTTGCAGTGACGGTCATAGATGAGCCTGCTGATGATGTTGAAACCTCTTTAGATAGAGGAATCAGCGTCCCTTGTCCAGACGCTTGGATAGATATCTTAGGCCCTGTATTCCCCTGGCTTTCTCTTAACCTGGACATTGCAAGCTCCAGCCCTTGTTTGGCTGCGGTTATCTCAGGGCTTTGCCGGAGAGCGATGCTTATGGCGTCCGGCAGAGTAAGGATCATGGTTTCCGTATCGCTTGACGCCTCAAGGGCATGTTGCCATGAAAAGATCAGGACGAGCAGGGCGAGAACGGCCACGGTTCCCGTTTGTTTCTTCCTTGCAACAATCAGTTTCTTCATGATTCAGGGACACCTCCGGTGGTGCCGGCTGTATCACCTATAGTGCGGTTAAATTGGGATCTTGCCATATTATAGTCGTATATAGCCTGCAGAGCATCTATTTGACTTTGGGTATACTGGTTTTGTGCGGCCAGGACTTCTACGTTTGTAGCCATGTCAGCTTCAAAGAGGAGCTGGGTTATACGGAGGTTCTCGCGGGCTTCGTTGACTCTGGCCTCGGAAAGTTCTATTTTCGCTTCTGCCTGCACTAGCGACACATAGGCCTGGCGAACCGAAAGAGCTATTTTGTTCTCCTGTTCTTTCAACCTGATCCTGGCATCGTCAGCTGAGATCTTGGCTCGTTCGTATGTAAGACGCGGCGTAAAAGTATTATCCGCGAGTTTCACATTCATATCAGCGATTTCTACTGCCGATTTTGCCTGGGCAATCTCAATCCGGTTGGCAAGTGCAAATTCTATCGCGGCGTCAAGATCTAAGCCTTCCGTTCTCTCATAGGAAAACTCATCTTCCAGAGAGAGGACGGTCGTAGGTGCAAATCCGATAGCCTGGTTAAGCGATACCATTGCAAGCTCTCGGTTGAGAATCGCGCTTGCCAGGCTGTTTCGAGATGAAGCCACTTGATTTTCTGCTCTGATAATGTCAAGCTGTGTAGCCATGCCTACGCTTTCTTTAGCATTGGTGATCTGAAGCTGTCTTTCGGCAAGATCAAGAGCCTGCTCTGCGATGGATACCATGTGCTCTGCCCGAAGAAGTGAGTAATATAGCTGGTCTGTTGAAAGGATTACGTCCTGCTTGACGATTTCCAAGCTTTTTTCGGCAGATTTCAAGTTCATCTCGGCTTGGTAGAGCGATGTAGGCGACGGCCTTGTCAGGTTTGTGGCTTCTGCTTGCTCCAAGGCCAGCTTGGCATCGAGTACCGCGTTTTCAGCCAAGAGCACGCTTGCACTGTGTTTTAGCGCCAGCCTGCGGCATTCTTCAAGACTGACATTTACTACCTGGGGTTCTGATTCGATATCGCTTGCTGAGGCAAATGTGGAAAATACTGCCGCACTGAAAACGGCTGTCATGGCGAAAAGCACGATTATTGCCGGTATCCTGTGTAACCACAGAACGGCCCTGCGTTTCTGTGATAACATCTCGAGAGATCCCTCCTTCTTTCAACACGCACCTTCAAGGCACCGAACGTTCGCGATTACTGCGGATTCCATCATACATGATGCTGTTGATTGAACTGCTCCGGTCTGTTTTTTGGTGTTGGCTACATTCTCATATATTAACGGGAGAACTGTCAAGGCGTTGCCGGGACTTATGTAGTCGGCTTCTGATAATGTCATTCATTGGTTTTTCATATTGATGCTTATTCCGGCAAGGATTACAATAGTTATGAACATATGATTAATACTGTGTTGCCATGGCCATTACGACCATACAGGTAGTTTGCGTTCTTTGTTGAATCGGGTAAGATTCATATCGGGAAGTGTCGGTGTCACTTTCCAAGTTTGAGATATAAACAAGAGCTTGTGTTTTCTCCGCAATGTATTTATGATGCAGGAAGATGCGAAAGAAGGATGAGTTGCAATATGTTTTATAATGAGAAGGTCCTGGAGCATTTCTTGAACCCTAAGAACGTCGGTGAGATTGAAGACGCAGACGGAGTCGGGATAATAGGCGATCCCGGGTGCGGTGACTGTATAAAGGTTTTCATCAAGGTCAAGGATAGACGGATTGATGACATCAAGTTTAAGGTTTACGGATGTCCTGCTGCAATCGGAACCAGCAGCATAACGACGGAGCTTGCCAAAGGTAAGACTCTGGACGAAGCTTTTCAGATCAGTAATGAAGATGTTGTTGAAGCACTAGGCGGTCTCCCGGACCCCAAAATCCATTGCTCCGTTTTGTGCCCCGCTGCGCTCAGGCTGGCTATTCTCGATTATGTTGCAAAGCTGAAAGAGAAGAAGATTAAGGAGAAGCAAGCCTAAGCATTGATTCGGCTGAGTCAGATCCTGCCGCTTAGGATGCCGTCGCTGAGTGCAGGATAAGCTGCAGAAAAGCCTACGCATCCTTAAAGGCGCCCTGCAAAGCACGATGTTTTCTACAACTAATGGTCTGTTCAGGGTATATCAGACGATAGTTCTCTCTTCGCAAAAGCCAGCTGATAGGTTCAGATAGCCTTTGTTTGCTTGAATGGCTCTTTCCAAGGGCCATTCTTTTCTGTTTTAGACCCTATTTGCTCCTGATTGGCTTCCGCCGAGAGCCATTCCGAAGCTTCCGTGAACTTCTGTAGGTTTAAGTGGCTTATGTAGGGAGCCACTAAGAGCCGTCTAAAGGTTTCTCAGCAAGCGAATGGCTCGTCAGAAGAGCCATTTGGGCTAGTTTTGAGCCTATTTGAGGCTTCACTGGCGATCGAATGGTTTGCACCATGAGCCTTTTCGGCCTGTTTTCGGTACTTATGATTGCTGAATGGCTTCCACCGTAAGCCAATCGTAGGGGTATTACTCTGATACTATTCTGTTCGTGTAGCGGTATGGCTCATGTGAGGAGCCAATCTAGGCGGTTTGAAGGGCTTTCGGCGGTGGAATGGCTTACGACGTGAGCCATTTATGCTAGTTCCGGTGCTGTTTGGTGGAAGAATGGCTCACTCAGAGAGCCGGTTCCGGCGATCCGTGGACGTTCATGGGACGTTTATGCATCCAAATGGCTCATACAGTAAGCCAAGTAAGGTGATTTGGGCTCATTTTGACAGTGCCATGGCTCTTCTCATGAGCCATTTGTGCTCCTTTTCGCGTTTCATGGCTGAAGGATGGCTCATGTGGAGAGGCAATGAGGTTCGTTTAGAGAGCCTTTGGCGGGAGGTTGGCTCATCTTGTGAGCCGAACAACGAGTTTCGAGAGCTTTTGTGACTCGGAATGGCTTATGTGATAAGCCATTCCGAGCCTTTTGGCGGTTTTTCAGGTACGATTCGGCTCATTATGAGAGCCATTTACGCCTCCTGACGCATCATTGCACTGAAGGATGGCTCACGTGGTGAACCAAGCAAAGCGGCCGGGAAGCTTTTCAGGGACTTATTGGCTCTTCCCGTGAGCCAATAACACTTGCTTTAGGCTTTCTTGGGTACCTAATGGCTCTCCCTGTGAGCACGTCAAGAGGTTTTAGGCGGTTGTAGACGCTTTTAGGCGGTTGTAGATACTTTACCGTACGGAAACAGCTCGTGCGGTGAGCCGTTCTGACCTGTTTGAGGCTATCTTGCATGTGGAGTGGCCCCCAACATGAGCCAGTGAAGGAATCTTAGAGGCTTCCGTCTGTTAGAGCAGCTTACGTGGAAGTATGAAAAATCCGGCCCGTCTCTTGCGGGCCGGATTTTCCCTAAGGCGCCCCAGCAGGGGCGCCGTCCCTGACTGGAATGAGTTTATCTCGAAGTCTTCAGCCTCAGACATGAGTTCATTCTGAGACGGATTTATCTCGGAATGACCAGCCTCTGGCCTGCCCAGATGACATTAGCGTCTGTAATGCCATTCGCACTCATCAGGGTCTGAAGCGACACACCGTAGCGGTTTGCAATAGCCCAAAGTGTATCTCCGGGTTCTACGATGTGAGTCCTGGTGCCGGTGCCGCTTCCTGTTCCTGCAGGAATGCCGCTACCGCCTGTCCCCGGATTGGGTACCCATGGGTTACCGTTCTGGATGATTATCACTTGGCCTGCCCACAGGGCATTCGCGTTTATCCCCGGGTTTAGTTCAATAAGCTTATAGACGGTTACACCGTACCTTGATGATATTGCCCAGAGTGTGTCTCCCGGACGCACATAGTAGACAACACGTCCACCCGTCCCCTGACCCGGATGATTGGTAACAGGCGGGCCCGGAACCTTATATTCTGGGGTCACGTCATAAGCTGCTATTGTAGGACCGTTCTTTCCCCAGTATGTGAAGGAGGTCTTAGCCTGCTTTGCAATGGATGCTGCCTCCCAGGCGTCGGTGATCTCACGTACGCTGTTGATTGTCCAGATCATCCGCGCTCCGGAACCGAAGGGCTGGATTAGCTGGACAACGTAAGCCCGTCTTCCGTGCTGTACCAGGACCTTTGCTTCAGCGGTTCCTGAGTACTGGCCTTTTTCTACCTTGCTGAACAGTGTAAAGGTATCTGTAGACGGATTCAGGCCAAGATTCTGCCCTTCGATTCGGGCAACCTGAACTGGGTCAAGCCTCCACTGGTGCTGACCTCGGTTTACCTGCATCTGCACTCTCCACAGAGCCTGCCAGTCGATTGTTACAGGTCCTGTAGTGACTGTTGACTCAGGTTGGGTGTTTCCGGTGTAGTACACCTGCCCATTTTGTCCTGCCCTGAATGATGGGTGGACAGGCAATCCGCCTCCGGACTTCTGTACAGTTGATTCTTGTGCCAGGGTTGTCATTGTCATCGATGCAACCATGGCGATTACAAGTATTATTGAAGTTACAAAGTACTTCTTAAGATTAAACAAAGAACATCTCCCCTTCTGCGGCAGAAGCCGCCCAGGTAAAGTATGATATTAAGGGTGTTGTCACCCTCCTGGCTATGATATATATCCAGCGTAAGGGTGTCACCCCACAAATGATTCCACAATATGAAAAGAGCGGAACTGGGATTTATACTGCTTGGCTAGCATAAGATCCTTTTGAAGGGACTTAAGAATTCGCAGCGAACTCTTATCTTGAGGATGTCTTATGTTTTTAGGCTGTCCTATGTCTTGAGAATATCTTATGTTGTTAGAATGTCCTGTGTCTTGAGGATGACTTATCTCTTGAGGATGTCTTGGGTTCTGAGAAAACAACCATGACTATCCGAACTTTGCGACCAGCCTAAAACGGTATGTAAGAACAGTATGTGTACGTTAGCCGACAAGAGCGTGGACTTAGTACAAGATGTATGGGCTAATCGACTGGAGCGCAGACATAGTACACCATTTATAGACTAGCCTACAAGAGCGCGGATATAGTACACGATGTATACACTGGCCGATAAGACCGCGGATACAGTACATGATGTATAGACTGACCGACAAGAGTGTGGCTATAGTGCACGAGACCATGGATGCAGTACAGACATATTGGCTGGAACGAGCATGGATAGTCTTAGGAAAGGGAGACTGAGGTGTCGAAAGTATTTATCGACGGCAGGACTCTTACTTATGAAGATGTAGTCGCGGTTGCGCGCGGCTACAAAAGTGTAGACATCGCCTCTGAAGTGCGCGACCAGGTTGAGAGAACCCGCCGGGTATTAGAGGATATTTTAGCTCAAGACAGAGTGATCTACGGAGTCAACACCGGCTTCGGCCATCTTGCTTCCGTCCGGATCTCCGATGAAGAGCTTTGCAAGCTGCAGGAGAACCTTATTATCAGCCATGCGGCAGGAACAGGCGATCCTTTCCCTGATGAAGTAGTCAGGGCTATGATTCTTCTCCGCGCCAACTCCCTGGCAAGAGGCCTATCCGGGGTTAGATACGAGCTTATCGAGGCGTTGGTGTCCCTTGCAAACCACGATATTTGCCCGATCATCCCTGAGCAGGGGTCTCTTGGAGCATCCGGCGATCTCGCACCCCTTGCGCACCTGGCCCTCGCCCTCCTCGGCAAGGGGAAGGTCAGGATGGGCGGCATGCTTATGGACGCAGCTCTAGCCTTGGAGCGAGCCGGAATATCTCCTCTTACACTCATGCCCAAAGAAGGAATAGGCCTTATAAACGGCACACAGGCTATGACTGCAGTGGGTGCTATCGCGCTCTATGATGCTGTAGTGCTGGCAATAACCGCTGATGCTGCGGCATCCATGTCCATTGAAGCGCTGCGAGGGATTCCCGATGCTTTCCGCCCCTGTCTCCACCAGGCCAGACCTCATCAGGGCCAGATGGAGTGCGCAGAGTTCATCAGCAGATTGCTTGAAGGAAGCCGGCTTGTCAGTGCCCCGGGCGAGCTCCGAGTCCAGGATGCGTATTCTATAAGATGTATCCCTCAAGTTCATGGAGCTACCAGAGATGTCTTGGAATATGTAAGGAAAGTAATCAATACGGAAATAAACTCAGTCAGCGACAATCCCCTGGTTTTCCCCGACGGTCAAGTGATTTCAGCAGGCAATTTCCACGGACAGCCTGTAGCGTTGGCTATGGATTTTCTGTCAATTGCCACAGCTGAGCTTGGGAACATATCCGAGAGGCGCATTGAGCGGTTATTGAATCCGGCTTTATCCGGGCTTCCGCCTTTTCTCGCTGTGCAAGGCGGTATTAACAGCGGTTTCATGATTTCTCAATACACTGCCGCATCACTAGTGTCTGAGAATAAGGTCCTCTCGGCACCTGCAAGCACAGATTCGATTCCGGTATCCGCATCCCAGGAAGACCATGTGAGCATGGGGACGATTGCCGCTCGTAAGGCCAGGGCAGTAGTGAAGAACGTGGCTCGAATCCTTGCTATTGAACTTATGTGTGCCTGCCAGGCGCTGGAGTTTCAAGGCCCTGAAAAACTGGCCCCCGGGACTCGCAGGATTTATGACTTGGTCCGCCAGGTTCTGCCTTCGCTTGAAGAAGACAGGTGGCTGCATCCTGATATTGAGGCTGTTACTGAACTGGTTGCCGAAGGCCGGATAGCCGAAGTTGCTGTGGCTGCCGGCTAGAGGCCATCGGCAATGTGGCGAAGGATCCCCTGTTGCACTTTGCCGAAGAATGGTTTAAGATTTAGACAAAAGTAAATAACCAACAGTAGATCTTCGGGGCAGGGTGAGGCTGGAGTCTCCAGCCAATTCCCGACCGGTGGTAATGCCGAAAGGTAAGTCCACGAGCTGCAAATGCGGTTGAGCCGGTGAGATGCCGGCACCGACGGTAAAGTCCGGATGGGAGAAGGCCTCAAGCAGATTGAATGCGCTTGCTGCTGCTTGGAACTGGTTGAAATTTGAGCCCTGAGGTCTACCGCCCAGGGCTTCATTTTTTTGCACGAAGCAGGTATGCACCTTGGGCCCGGCATCCGGAGAGCGCGGTGCAGTGTCCAGACAGTGTTCCGGATTAGTATGCTAACCAGGGGTAACGCTCTGAAGCCCGGGCGGGCAAGGCAACATAAGGAGGTTGTTCAGATTGATCAATCAAAAGACCAAAAGGATTGTTATGCTAGGTGTTCTTGCTTCCATAGCAGTTCTCCTATCCCTTGCCAACTGGCCTCTGTTTCCATCAGCGCCACATCTTCGCTTTGAAACGGCTGACGTGCCTGTATTGATTGCCGGGTTCGCCTTCGGTCCGGCAGCAGGGTTATCCGTTGCCTTTGTCATGGCAGTCTTAATGGCTGCGATCACAGGCCTTGACGGAGCAGTGGGAGCATTCATGCATTTTTTGAGCACAGGCAGTCTGGTGCTGACTGCAAGCCTCGTGTACAGGCGCCATCACACATTAAAAGGAGCGATAGCAGGTCTTTTCGCAGGCACTCTCGCGCACACCATAGTCATGCCTCTTGTGAACCTGACAATCGTTCCGTTAATATACGGCTTCTCAAGAGAGCAAGTGGTGCACATGCTGCCTATACTCTTTGCTTTCAACGCTGTCAAAGCCGGGTTGAACTCGATTGTTACGTTCCTCGTTTATAAACGAGTATCCTGGTTCATTAAAGGCCTTCTGGCAGGCGACAAAGCTAACCGGTTTGCCGAGCAAGTGCAAAAACCTTCTACTTAGTTCATAGGCTCGGCAGTTAGTTCAGAAGCCCGGCTATTTAGTTCATAGGCTCAGCAGTCCAGTGGAGGATCTTGGCCATCTTGTCCATCTAGTTCGGAGCTTGGGTAGTTAGTTCAGAGCCTGCTCGTTCACATCAGAAGCTCGGAGGTTTAGTTCAAAGATGCGGCAATGCCTCGGTGAGGTGATGCCGCATCTTCTGTTTTCATATGAGTATGAAATTTCCCCAGATTCCATATATATATACCACTCTTCGGCAGGATTATCGGTCTAATGTACCGAATACCTAACGATGCTTGACGTATGGCGTTGTAAGGGATAGACTCTATAAAAACAGAAAACCGCTTTCGGAGGTGATAAATGCAGGTACCTCAATAGAGCATAGGATAGAGTCTTTATGAGAGCTATCTCAATCAACCATTAAGTAGATTAAAGAAGGGGAGTAGATATAATGAGAAAGTTTGTAATCGGTTTATTGGTCGTAGCATTTCTTGTCAGCGCAATAGGTGTAGTCGGAACTGCAGCTCCTGCGTATAAGATCGGAATCGTCACCGGAACGGTCTCGCAGGGCGAAGATGAGTACCGCGGCGCAGAGAAAATGAAGGCTAAGTACGGCGACATGATAAAGCACGTCATCTATCCGGACAACTTCATGCAGGAACAGGAGACCACAATAGCCCAGATCACAGGTCTTGCTGCAGATCCGGATGTCAAAGCGATTGTTGTCAACCAGGCAGTTCCGGGCACAGTTGCAGCCATCAGGCAGGTACGGGAAATTCGTCCGGATATCATTTTCCTTCTGGGCGTTCCCCACGAAGATCCTGAGCTTGTTTCCGATACTGCAGACCTTTCCTTTGAAACAGACCAGGAAAGGCGTGGAGTGACGATTGTTCAGCTTGCGAAAGAACTTGGCGCTGAGAAGTTCCTCCACTATTCATTCCCCAGGCATATGGCTATGCCGCTTCTGGCGAAGCGCGCCGACATCATGAAAGAGGAAGCCGAGAGGCTCGGAATTGAGTTCATCTTTGCAACTGCTCCTGACCCAATGGGTGAGTACGGCATACCCGGTGCTCAGCAGTTCATCCTTGAGGATGTGCCGAGACAGGTTGAGAAGTATGGCAAGAATATTGCACTATTCAGCACCAACTGCAGCATGCAGGAGCCTCTTATCATTTCAGCACTGAACACAGGCGCAATCTTCCCTGAGCAGTGCTGCCCGAGCCCAACTCATGGTTACCCTGCAGCTCTGGGTCTTGAGATTACCGACGAGATGAAGGGTAATATCCCGGCAATCCTCAAGGCAATCAACGACGCCATTGTTGAAAAGGGCGGAGCAGGAAGGTTTGCCACATGGCCAGTCCCCACCAACTACCTCCTTGTCGAGGCTTGCGTGGAGATAGCCCGTGACACGATCGAAGGGAAGATGGAGCTTAGCGACCTGGACGCTGTCAAAGCCAGGTTAGAGGCTGCAGCCGGTGTTCCCATGGAGCTCCGTAGGCTTCCTGAGAAGCCAGATGGTAATTTCTATCTATTAACAAGCGGCTCTGTCGTTTTCGGGAGAGATGAATTCTAACCTTATGCAAGCGGTCCTTAGATGAGGTACAGGGGTGCCGGGTAATCCACACCCGGTACCCTTGCCTTTTTGAGGTGCACGAAGGGTGGACATACCAATTGAGTTAGAATTTGCTTTTAGTCCTCCCAGTTGAGCTTGTACTGATAGAAGGGAAGAGCAAAAACATGGAACGAGCACGACGAGTCCTGGAAATGAAGGGTATCACAAAGCAATACTTCGGGAATACCGTCTTAAACAATGTCTCCATTGACCTTTATCCCGGTGAAATTCATGCCCTCGTCGGTGAAAATGGGGCAGGCAAGTCCACACTCATGAACATCCTTTTCGGTATGCCTGTCATCCACAGCACAGGCGGCTTCTCCGGAGAGGTCCTGATTGACGGTGAAAAAGTGGAGCTTATGTCTCCTGCTGAAGCCATGCAGGCAGGTATCGGCATGGTTCACCAGGAGTTCATGTTGTTACCCGGGTTTACAATCACAGAGAACATCAAGCTTAATCGAGAGCCCACAACCAAGAACGCTCTTAGTAGGCTGTTTCGATCTAAGTCCCTTGACTATCTTGATGTTCCCACTATGCGCAAAGACGCCAGAGCGGCTCTGGACCGTCTTGACCTCGCTATTGATGAATGGGCGCCTGTTGCAGGCCTCCCTGTAGGTTATATGCAGTTCATTGAGATTGCCAGAGAGATTGACAAAAAGGAAGTCAGAATCCTCGTCTTTGATGAACCTACTGCTGTTCTCACTGAGACCGAGGCTGATCGTCTCTTGGAGTCCCTTCGCCGGCTTGCTGCAGACGGAATCGCCATTTTGTTCATCACCCACCGTCTGGATGAAGTAATGGCTGTAGCAAACAGGATCACAGTGCTTCGCGACGGTGAGACTGTAGCAAGGCTGAATAGGGATGAAGCAGTTGTTGAGCGTATAGCCGAATTGATGGTGGGAAGGAAAGTAGAAAAAGTGGAGCTTCCTCCACGCGCCAAAGAGCCAAGCGATGAGGATATTGCTCTCACAATAGATAACCTCGTAGTGGATATGCCTGGCGAGATGGTTCGCGGATTGTCTCTGTCTGTGCGGCGCGGCGAGATCCTTGGAATCGGGGGGCTTGCAGGCCATGGGAAACTGGGTATCGCCAACGGGATAATGGGACTTTATCCTGCATCCGGCCGAGTCAGCAAGAATGGTGAAAACATACCGCTTAATTCACCTGAAGAGGCCTTGTCACGAGGGCTGGCATTTGTTTCTGAAGACAGGCGCGGAGTCGGCCTCTTGCTGAACGAACCCATCGATCGCAATATCGGGGTCACTGCTATGCAGGTCCAGCATAAATTCCTCAAGTCCTGGCCGCATTTCTTACCTGCGCTGAGGCTGGAAGATCGAGCGGAACTCAGGGCTTATGCTGAGGACATGATCCGTAAACTGGACATAAGATGCCTTGGCCCGAATCAGCCTGTCAGGAGCCTTTCCGGGGGCAATCAGCAGAAAGTGTGTATAGCCAAGGCCCTTGCCCTGGAGCCTGAGATCCTCTTCGTTTCCGAACCGACACGGGGTATTGACGTCGGTGCCAAAAGGCTTGTTTTGGATCTTTTGGTCCGGCTTAACAGAGACCATAATGTAACGATAATCATGACATCCAGCGAGCTTGGAGAGCTCAGAAAAGTATGCGACAGAGTCGCTATTGTGTATCGTGGAAGGCTCGCCGGGATACTGCCGCCTGATGCCTCTGACGCCGAGTTCGGATTGATGATGGCAGGCAGAGTCGGGAAGGAGGCGGTCTAGACATGACAGATAAGCTTAAACAGACTGTTGAGCATATAGGCATTCCACGGCTGATGATTGCCGGATTTCTTGCGGTCATATTTGTCACAGCATACATTACCGGTATGTCTGTGCCTCAGCTGCTTTCCGACTCTCTTGTCAGAGTCGGGATGAACGGCATACTTGTCCTGGCAATGGTTCCGACGATAAGCTGCGGGGTCGGTCTCAATTTCGGCCTGCCGCTGGGAGTGCTTTGCGGCCTTGTGGGTGGCCTCATCAGCATGGAGCGAGGTTTCGTGGGCTTTCCCGGATTCTTCGCTGCTATCGCCTTTGCGGTTCCCCTGGCAGTAGTCGTAGGATATCTTTATTCGGTGCTCTTGGAAAGCGTAAAAGGCCAAGAGATGATGGTAGGGACCTATGTAGGATTTTCCTCTGTAGCAGTCATGTGTATCTTCTGGCTGATGGCGCCGTTTAGAAACCCTGAACTCATATGGGCTATCGGAGGAAAAGGGCTGAGGTCCACTTTGACCTTGGGCAATTATTACGGAAAGGTCCTTAATAACTTCGCTGTATTTGAAATCTTCGGGATTAAGATTTCCGGAGGGCTTATAGGGTTCTTCTTGTTATTCTGCTTGCTTGTCTACTTGTTCTTCAGGACGAAGCTGGGCATAGCTATGTTGACAGCCGGAGCAAATCCAGTGTTTGCTAAATCTGCGGGTATAGATGTACGCAGGATGAAATCGGTAGGGATCATCGCTTCTACCGTTCTGGCGGCCATAGGCATCATAGTGTATGCGCAAAGCTACGGATTTCTTCAGCTTTATATGGCGCCTCTGATGATGGCGTTTCCGGCAATAGCTGCGATCCTCATTGGCGGAGCCAGCTTGCAGAGGGCGACCATACTTAATGTCATTATAGGAACTGTGCTGTTTCAAACCTTGTTAACTACCGCTCTGCCTGTTACAAGCAGAGTGATTCAGGGTGATATTTCAGAGGTAGCCAGGCTGATTATTTCAAACGGCATGATCCTTTACGCGTTGACGCGGTCGACAGGGGGTAAGTAGCAAATGATACAAAGTCCTGAGCAGAAGAAAGTCGAATCAGGCCGAGATGTCAGCTTGGATATGCGACATATAGTCCGAACCAACGGTGTGCCCATATTATTCCTTGCACTCTCCATTACCATGGCGGCGGTTGCAGGGCTTAGTCCCGCCTTTCTCATGAACGAGGTTATAACCAGGTTTGCCCGTAACTCGCTTTTGGTATTATCGCTTTTGATTCCGGTAACTGCAGGGATGGGGCTAAACTTTAGTATAGTAATCGGTGCAATGTCAGCACAGGCTGCTGCGATCGCAGTGACCTTGTGGGGTATCAAAGGTGTTTCTGGATTCCTAACGGCTTGCTTACTGGCAACGCCGCTGGCGGCGATTACCGGATGCCTTGCAGGACTGGTCTTGAACCGTGCAAAGGGACGCGAAATGATTACCAGCATGATACTGGGCTTCTTCGCCAACGGTATTTATCAGCTGATTTTCTTGTTCCTTGTGGGATCTGTGATTCCGTTTAACAGTAAGTCAATGCTGCTGCCTCAAGGGGTTGGCGTGAGGAATACTGTTGACCTTATCAATATCGCCCAGTCTCTTGACAAGATCTGGAGGCCTGTAATCAGCGGAGTGCGTATTCCCGTTGTTACAGTGCTTGTCTCTTTAGGAATGTGCGTGGTTATCACGTTCTTGCTGAGGACGAAGATCGGCCAGGACCTTCGTGCGGTGGGCCAAGATATGAATATAGCTGAGGTAATGGGTATCAAAGTGGATAAGACCAGGATCATCGCTATGATTCTCTCTACGGTGATAGCAGCCTGGGGACAGTTGGTGTTCTTGCAGAACATCGGCACACTGAATACCTATAACAGCCATGAGCAGGTTGGTATGTTCTCTATAGCGGCTCTCCTTGTAGGAGGGGCGTCAACCAGGCGCGCTACGATTTTCCAGGCGTTAATCGGTGTTATCCTCTTCCATACGCTCTTTGTTGTCTCGCCTCTCGCAGGGCAGAAGCTGTTCGGAGTGCCGCAGATCGGCGAGTACTTCCGTGTATTCGTAGCTTACGGCATTATCGCTGTTGCTTTGGCTATCCATGCCTGGCAGGATAGGCAGATGCGGAAAGAGGCTATTCGTGAGGCTGTGCTTACTGAGTAAAGCGCAAAGCAAAGCGCAGAGCAAAGCGCAGAGCAAAACTCAGAGCAAAGCGGGTCAGTCAGTGCCTTCCGAAGTGGTAGTCCGTCCGGATCAGCCGCTAACTCTTGAATGAACCGCAAACTTAACCTGTGCTGAACTATGCTTTAGAGGCGCTCTACTTCATAAGACATGAAGGAAGTGGGGTGCTTCTTTTTGTGTTTCCTGTGGGGCTTCTGCTTTTCTTTCTAGTTTCTTAGTGTCTTATCGTTGTACTGCTGATTCGTTTGCGATTATTGCTGCACCGTATGCACCTGCAAACTGAGACATTTCAGGGACCGTGACTTTGAGTGCAAGTTTCTTCTCAAGTGAGAGCCTGACTCCTTCGTTTTTGCTGACTCCGCCGGTCATGACGACACGAGGGACAAGCCCGACTCTGTGGATCATTCCAAGGAGCCTTTCAGCTACTGCATCGCATAACCCGCGGATAATCGTATCAAGGGCAATCCCCGCAGACAGCAGGCTGATTACCTCAGACTCAGCAAATACTGTGCATGTGCTTGAGATATTAGCCGGTCTTTTTGCAGTCTTCCACATACGCCCGAAGTCGAAAAGGGACACGCCCAGACGTTCAGCCATCACCTCAAGGAACCTACCTGTCCCTGCAGCACATTTATCATTCATTACAAAGTCGGCTACCATTCCGTCTTCATCAAGACGGATGACTTTGGAGTCTTGACCGCCGATATCTATTATGAGACGGGCTCCGGAGGCCAAAGCTTTAGCTCCGCGGCTGTGGCACGTGATTTCCGTGACTGTCTTGTCTGCCTCTTTAACCTGGGTGCGTCCGTAACCTGTTGAGACAGTGTAGAGGACATCCTTTTTGGTGAGTCCTCTGTCTTTGAGCAGCCCTTCTATGCACTCTTCAGCAGTAATACTAAGTTCAGTTCCTGTAGGCAGCATGAAGGTGGATACGATGTTTCCATCTGAAAGGAGGACTCCTTTGGTCACTGAAGATCCCACATCAATTCCCATCACATATGAGCCGGTTCTCAATTCCTCACGTCACCTCGAGCTTCTGATGTCCCGGGACTCTATGAGCTCCAGAAAAGCCCCGAGTCTCGTTAAGGACTGAGCTTCACCGCTGTTCCTTTCATCTACTCCGTCGCCGGCAAGGCTGAGAAAAGGGATCCCTTTCCTACGGAGGTAGTCTGAAAGAATGGAAACAGCACCATTGTATTGCCTGCATCCCCATTGAGCAAACTGGACCACGCCGTCGATTGAGAACTCATCAACTAATTTACCGATAACTTCGAGCCTACGCTCAATCGGCCCCCATCCGGGATTGGACATAATCTTTTTGGCGAGGCTCAGATAAGGATCATTTGCGTCCAGGGGCTCCCAGTACATATAGCTGAATTCCTCAAAGGCAATGGAGGCGCCCAACTCGTCTTCGAGGTAGTCGAAGAGCCTGGTGGTGTAGTAAGGCCTTAAGTTTGACCAGGCCAGTCTGAACCGTTCGTTCTTTACCGGGTATTCGCCTTGTTGGATGATGCTTTCGGAGTGCTCCTTAAGTGCTTTGTAGAACCGGGTGAGCCACGGGCTTCCCCATGACCAGAGGAACATCACCACGTAATTCAAGGCTTCCCGGCCGCGCCATGGAGACGGAATGTATCTTCGCAGATCGCAGAGATCGAGATAGTGGCTGCGAGCAGAGTTTGAGTTTGCGATAGCTTCATCCATGTGATCACCGGATAGGCCGGGTACTTCGCGCTCTAAGCCCTCTGCAACCTCTTCTATTTGTCTTGCCAGCCTATCCAGAGATTCCGGAGACTCTGTGTATGGCACATCCAGTATGTAGAACGGACAATCGAAAGCCTTGCTCACCTGATATAGGGATCGTTTTCCTCCGTCGCAGAGCTGTGATGACACGACTACTGCATCAGGTTGAGGGGCAAGACCGATGACTGAAGCTCCAACCCCTGCCCTGTGGAAGCTGCAAAGATCCGGAGGATACCAGAGAGATTCAGATGCAGAAAGACTCTCTCTGGCAAATCCGAAGGCGGCTGCGAACCCTGATGCTGCCTCAGGGAGAAACGGCACGCCTCCCAGGCCGTAGACGAGTTCATTGGGAACAAAGGCACTTGTATAAATGCAAGGTTTCTCTTTGCGATATGCAGACCTCAAATCGTCTGCAAACGCCCGGATTGCAGCGATCCGGTACTCGGTGGCGCCTCGTTTTTCCATACGCTTAATCACCAGGCCGGCTACATTGTGAACCCACTTCTTTCGCGCAAGGGTTCGGATTATCTTGATGCGCCTGGTTTCGCCTGCTACTTTTCGAGGTGATTGCCTTGTATCCACCGTTTTTGCCATCGGTCGCTGCTTACCTGCCTTTAGGTTTTATACACTCTCCAGTATTTCACGAAATGCTTCTACCCGTGTCAACACCTGGCCGGTTCTGCCCACTCCGTAATCGCTTTCAAGGAGAAGAACGTACCCCATACCCATCTCCCTAAGACCATGTTTTATCTCGATAAAGTCGTAATAAGCCTGATCACAGAATTTCGGGGCAGAATAGATGAGCCCTTTGACACCGTGGTCTGATGCAAGTTTATAGAGATGCTCTATACGGGCTGTACCTTTGAACATTCTCGGGCAGGGGACTTTACTCAAGTATGCTTCAGCCAACACATGAAAAGGGTCGGTTTTCTCCTTGATATCTATAATGAAGTCCAGCGTCCTTAAGGGGATGCATGAATCAATGAAGACTACATCCAGCCCTGCGTTTTCAATGCATTCTATGAGTGATGGATCAAGCAAACAGGTCCCGGTAACACCCACAGGGATCCTACGTTTGCTTCGGTTAGGCGGATCGGTTTCAGATGTCGCCTTGCTTGTCATTTCTTTTATTCTCTGAGTGAGAATCCCGCCGGGCACAAACGCGGATGGTTCTTCGATGAGCCCGGGATTTGCCAAGGCTTGATTGACGCCGACTGCGATTTCAATCCCTTTTGCGGCTGACAGTTGGCCTTTGGATACCAACCGAAAGACCTGAGACACTTCTTTCCGGATTTCGTTCATGGTAGCCATGGAAAGCATCAGCCGTTCGGAAAGCCCTTGTAATTCGGCTAATTCCTGTAATTCTTCTAATCCCTGCGGCTTCCGTAAGTCCTTTGACTCCTGACAGAGGCTCTTTTGTGAACCGATGAGCCGGAAGGCGAGGCGTTTGAGTTCTTCTGCGTAGAACGAGACTGCATCCTTATTGCATGTGCGGGGAACATCCACAAAATAGACTCTGCGTGCCAGATTCCAGTATCTCAGCACATCGTAGACCCTTCGCATTGCATCGCAAGACTCAGCTATAACGACTGTATCATCCTTGTAGTTGCGGATGAATGCCCTGGCATACGGACAAAAGTCCCGAGGAAGGTAGCCTTCCATCGATGGGAGCGGCCCTTCAAATATCCCTCTTGCAGCAGGAATTCCCGCTGCAAGAGGGATCTCATACGGTATGTAACTGCATGCTAAGTGAATCACAGTGTTACCTCCGCATGCCATCGGTTGCTCATTTCTATTTCGTAGGATCAAATCTACGCAATCTTAGCGAATTAGCAACTACAGACACAGATGAGAAGGACATGGCTGCGCCTGCGATTACAGGGGATAACAACCCCAAGGCTGCAATCGGTATACCGATGATGTTATAGATAAATGCCCAGAACAGGTTTTGCCGGATGATTGTCATGGTCTGTCGGCTAAGCTTGATTGCAGCTGCAATCTGCCTCAAGTCGCTTCGGACTAAAGTGATGTCGGACGCCTCTATTGTGATGTCTGTTCCTGTGCCCATGGCGATGCCTACGTCTGCGGCAGCGAGGGCAGGGGCATCATTGATCCCGTCTCCTGCCATGGCTACGATTCGTCCTTCACTGCGAAGCCTTTCCACTTCTTTTGCTTTATCTTCCGGAAGGACTTCTGCCAAGACCTTTTCGATCCCTGCTTGTTTTGCGATGAAATCGGCTGTGCGCCGGTTGTCGCCGGTGAGCATCACAACGTCAATCCCGAGCCTTTTAAGTTCAGAGATTGCGTCTTTAGATGTCTCTTTTATGGTATCCGCTACACCGATGATCCCTATCAGGCTCCTGTCCACCGCAACGATCATGGCAGTCATTCCCTGAGATTCAAGATCGCTCATCCGGCCTTCAACACTCTCTCCATCTATCCCATGGTCAGCCATTAGTCGGACAGTGCCTACGAGAACTTCTTTCCCTTTGACTTCTGCTTTTACTCCTTTGCCGGGGATCGCCTGAAAGTTTGAGGGCTCTCCAATGCTTAATCCCAGGGACCGGGCATGTTTTATGATTGCCAGCCCTAACGGGTGTTCTGACGGAAGCTCGGCTGAAGCGGCAAATGTGAGCATTTCGCCAATGAATCCCTGAGAATCGCCTGATGTACCAACCGGCACTATGCTTACTACGGCAGGTTCTCCCTTTGTTATTGTACCGGTTTTGTCCAGGACTACAGTATCTATCTTATGCGCTCTTTCTAAGTGTTCTGCTCCTTTGATTAAGATGCCCAGCTCAGCGCTTCTTCCTGTTCCTACCATGACAGCGGTAGGTGTGGCAAGCCCGAGCGAGCAAGGACAGGCGATCACTAAGACTGCGGTAAAGGCAAGGACTGCCCGGCCCGGATCTCCTGTTGCGATAAGCCATGCAGCGAGGGTTACTAAGGCTGCAACGAGCACGGCAGGGACGAAGTACGATGCGACTTTGTCAGCTACGCGCTGTATCGGCGCTTTTGACCCCTGTGCATCTTCAACCATCCTCACTATCTGGGCGAGCACAGTGTCCCGTCCGACCTTGGTCGCCCGGAATTTGAAAGTGCCGTGCTTGTTTACGGTGCCACCTATTACTTCGGCTCCGGGTTGTTTTTCCACGGGTATGCTTTCTCCTGTCAGCATGGACTCGTCTACGATTGAAGCTCCTTCTGTGACTATGCCGTCCACAGGTATGCGTTCACCGGGCCGTACAACTACAATATCCCCTTCGATGACTTGGACTGTATCTATCTCGATTTCAGTTCCGTTGCGGATGACAGAGGTCTTCTGAGGGGCAAGCTGTATCAGCTTTTGGATGGCTTCTCCGGTTCTGCCTTTGGCGCGAGCTTCGAAATAGCGCCCCAGTAGGACAAGAGTAATGATGACGGCAGCTGATTCATAATAAACGTGGCCGGGCGAGAAAAAGGTGTGATAAACGCTGAAGGCGTACGCCGCTGTCGTGCCCATTGCGATTAGAGTGTCCATAGTAGCTGTTTTGGCTCTAAGTGCGGAAAACGCCCCGCGATAGAATTGCAGCCCCGGGCCGAACTGGATAGGTGTTGCGAGAACAAACTGGAAGTAAGGGCTTTCCAGCCATGCCGGGAGCTTGACGCCAAAAAGGTGAGAGAGCATTAACGACATGAGCGGGACAGCCAGTACCGCAGACATAAGAAAGCTTCGGAGGTGGCTTTTCATTTCTTGTTCGCGTTCTTCTTCTGCTCGATCCGGACCGTAACCTCGGTCTTCATCATCATCGGCCGGTTTTCCTTCATATCCTGCGTCTTTTATTACCCGGATTATCTGAGAAGGTGAGATCTGACCCGGATTGTAAGTAACTGTAGTTCGTCCTGTCGCCAGGTTTACTGCTGCGCTCATGACCCCGGGCGCATCTTCAAGTGCCTGCTCAACGCGGGCGACACAGGAAGCGCAGTGCATACCGGTGATGACCAGCTCCAGCTTATCCATTGCAACCGCATACCCAAGACTTTCGATTTTCTCTGCTAGAGCCGCAGGTGTAATCTGCGAAGGATCGTAAGTGATCGCAGCTTTCTCCGTTGCCAGGTTTACAACTGCATCAATGACTCCAGGTGTGTTTTTGAGCGCCTGCTCCACACGGTTGACGCATGAGGCGCAGTGCATACCGGTTACCTTAAACGCTTGCTGTTTTTCCTGTCTGTTATTTGCCGGTTCCATAGCCACACCTCCGAACTATTTCGCAAACTTAGAAAGGACGTCCATGAGCTCTTCTATAGCTTGTTCTTGACGTTCTTCCCTTATCGCTGACGTTACGCAGCCTCGCATATGCGACTTCAAGATTGCCATACCTACCCTGCTGAGAGCAGCTCTCGCAGCGATTATCTGGTTTAATATGTCTATGCAATATCTATCCTCTTCAATCATTCGCTGGATGCCTCTGACTTGCCCTTCAATCCGTTTTAATCTTTTCTCAAGATCCTTCTTGTTTCGTTCCTCGTACACTACTCGGTGCCTCCTTTCAGCGGCCTCGTGACAGACTGTAAGGTCATGCCTTGCAAACTGATTACCTTATCAAAAGCCGACTGTAATACCGTTCAGATGCTTTCATTATTAAGCATGCTATTATCATGCTACATATCGGACTATACAATACCATGGTAGGGTATCTACAAAAAGCATATACTGTGCCAGTGAAAAAGTCAATCCCTTGATTTGGTGCCGTGTTGCTTGGTTTTTTCTCTGTAAGATTCACCGATCTCATTCGATTTCGGAGTGCCGGTAGGATACAGACATAAAAAGAGGCTGATCCCGGTTAGGATCAGCCTGAATCCCGAATAGTATTTCGTGTCAGACGATGCCTTTTACAAGCACAATAGGTGTACCTGCATCCGCTGAGCCGCTTACCAGGTCAGCCAGGCTTGCGATTACGTCTTCAATCCTCCGCGGAGTAGTGCCTTCTGTTGCGTCTGATTGCCTGTCTACGGGTTCATGTGCTTTCGCCTTCAGAGCGTTTTCTATGTCAGAGACATTAGCTCCCTGATACCACATTTCATCAGCGATGTACTTGTACTTGAGCCCTTCTCTGTACCTGCCTGCAAGGCCCGGTGTCATTCCGAAGGTGGGTTTTGGGTCAGCCAGTTCATATATACCGGTTGAAGGATCGCGGTAAGCACCGTCTCCGAATATCAGCACTTCTATATTCTTGCCCAGGTTGTCTCTGACCATAGCTTGTATCTGCTCTGCAACTTCATCTGAGTTGCGCGGAGCAAGTTTCAGCCTGTCGCCGGAAGACATGTTGCTTCCGAGAAGCCCCCATTCTGACCAGGCACTCTGAGGTGTGTTGCACAGGTCTTGCAGAGTTATGCATTTATCTGTTATCGGTGCAAGGGTGGCCCTTATCTCGTCACGCTTATGAACATTTGATACGATAACTGCGTCAGGACCGGCTTCAACGATCTTTGTAGGATCATTGCAAAAGTAGAGTCTCGCCTTGGCGCCTTGTTCCGTTATGGTAGCGGTGTAAAGGTCAACATAGTCAACCTGGGTTATTGGGTGCCTAAGCCTGTCTTGGCCCGCTTCTTCCAGCGTTATGATGTCTTCGTTACATTTCCCCAGCTTCTTTGGTAGGTCAGGGTGCAGAATGGGATTGCCTACCTCGTCTGTGGGATGGGAGAACTGCACTATTACTTCACCTTGTGGCACAGCCCTTGCAAAGCCCTTAAGCACAAGCCAGAACCTGTTGCGGCTTAGAAGAGGGAACAGGACTCCGAGCTTTGCAGAAGGCCCGAGTTCAAGCCGCTTTTGCACCTCTTTGGCGACATCATCCACAGTGACATAGTTGTCTTGTGCTCTTGCCACTATTGATTCAGTGACGCAGACAGTGTCGCCTGAAGCCAGCAGGCCGTCATTGTCGCACTTGGCCAGAGCATCGTAGATCATCTGAACTATGCCAGTTCCGGGAACTACTACCCCTATCTTGATGCCTAACGCTGATACCCCTACGTACTCAGGTAATCTTGTCACTCTCAACAGTCCTTTTCTCCATAAAGTTTGAGCATGCCGGTTTGCTCATAGAATATACCTGAAATGCCTTAGGTTAGCAATTCCAATAACAGTCAATCTCTTCCTTCAATGGTTCGCGCTGCAAGTCTATGTTTCCTGGTCTGAATACATCGGGAAATAGCACAGCCGTCCTTGTGCTGTGCAGGTAGTGTTAGGAGGCTAGCCAAAAAAATTGGGGATTCTGCCGGCGGGCAAAACCCCATATCAAAAAATGGCACGCCCGGCAGGATTCGAACCTGCGACCTTCTGATCCGTAGTCAGACGCTCTAATCCACTGAGCTACGGGCGCGGATAAACTATCATTAGCAAAAACCGTATCTTTTGCTACTCGGCTTCTCATTTCTTAGCTACGTCCCATCAGCTATACTAACATAACTTAATGGTAGGTTCAAGAGTTACGAGATTCTCTTAATCCTGAACCTGATAGAGATGCTGAAGTCATGAAACTGTTGATAGAAGAGGAAGGATCGTCTACCCTATAAGTGGAATCGTAGAAAGACTCCAAATAAACGATGGGGCAGGCATTACTGTTAGCTGAGATAGGGGGATTTACCGGAAATGACGTTAAACGAAAACGATCTTCGCTGGTGCGAGATGTGTAATGCCCAGCATGGTCCAAGCCGCGCGTTTTATGGGCCGGGTGTGGAAATGTGCCCGGAGCACAACCATAAACTGCTGGATGTATCCGTGATGGCCGGGGTGACTGCTAAGGATACAGCGACAGTAAAGTGGTCGATTCTAGGTATAGCGGTATTTGTCATAGCGATAGATCTCATAGCAGGTTGGGGAGGGCAGCCCTCCCTTATTGTAGGTGTTATAGCAGCAATGACACTGCTTTTTGTTACAAAGGGCGGAAGGTTTTCTAAGGCCATTCGTACCCAAGCCGAAGATTATTTAAAGCAGTGGGCCAAAGAACGTGAAGAGGTGCTGAAAACAGCCAGTGATATGCTGGACTCTTCTAACCCTCAAGGCACGTTGGAGATCCTTGAAAAGGTGAGAAGTAGAGGATTCAGCGATCCTGAACTCGATGCTCTTTACGACAGGAGCCTCAACGAACTCGATAGATTAGAGGGGTAACTTCTGAACCGCATGGGAGGTTCAGCGTGAGGACCGCTGTTGTAGCCGGACAAGACGGAGGAGTCCGGAAGGGGAAAAGGCATAATTGAAAGTCTGAGAAAGGGGTATCGCCATGAGAGAAGACGGCACTAGAAAGCTGATTCTGGGCGGATTGTTTGTGGCTTTGGGAATAGTCTTGCCAATGGCCTTTCATTCGGTTGGCGCAGGGCCTGTGTTTCTTCCTATGCATATTCCAGTTTTGCTCGCAGGATGCATAACCGGGCCGGCTGTTGGGGTCCTCGTTGGTGCTGTCACGCCTATCTTAAGTTCTCTCTTAACAGGTATGCCATCTCTTATGCCCCCTGTAGCCCAGATGATGGTGGTGGAACTCGCTATATACGGTCTGCTTTCCGGGCTTACCTACAAGACTTGGAAGCTTCACATAGTGGTGTCACTGATTATCGCCATGTTCGGCGGACGTATTATTTACGGAATCCTTAGAGCCTTCGTGCTGCCGCTTTATGGATTCAGTCCGATTCCGGTCTTCTATCCGATAACAGCCGGGCTTGTTGCAGGCCTGCCCGGTATAGTGATTCAGCTTGTGCTTATCCCGCCTGTTGTGATTTTTCTTGAAAGGCAGCTTGGGGTGGAGAGAAGTACAAGCAATAGACGGCGTTAAGGCGTTAATAAGAACCTAGAGCAAGGATTGGCCGGCCGTGTCTAGCCTGCCAGATGTATAACAGCAGGCTGCGAGAGGCCGGCCTTCGTTCTCAGACGCTGCTCTTGAGCTCTACTGCTCGACTGTGACTCATACGTTGATTTCCTGGAATCTAATCGTTGAGCACGTCTTAAGGCACAATTATGTTTGCTTCATTGCTTCTTGGGCTTTCGTTTCCGGCTTCATCGACGGCAGTGACAAAATAGGCGTAGGTGGCGCCTGTTTTTGTTTCGGCATCTATATAAGTTTGCTCTTCGGTTCCGGATAAGTGCGGAACTTCCGCTATGACTTTGAAGCCTTCAAAAGGAGGTTGCCTTCTGTAGACCTTATATCCTAACAGATCAGAGTCAGTTGACTCATTCCACGTGAGGACGACTTCTTCCCCTGAAAAAGCAGCTATAAGGCCTGTAGGGGGAGGCGGAGGCTCATTGATGCCTATGATAATTGATACGTCGCCAGGCGAGAAATCCCAGCTTACCTTCGTTACCTTGCCGGGCAGTATTTGGATTTCTTTCCACAGGCTTTCATACGCTGTATCTCCGTTTTCATCCAGAAGCTTAATCATCATGTAATAAGTCTTTGGCTGTAAGTCTGAAAGTGTAACTGTGAGCACATCGACTCCGGGTTCACGGGTTACGTTAGTCTGGCTCTTAAGATTATTCGAATCCTTGTACACTCTCAGTTTATGGATTCTCTCATGGTCCGGAATCCCTGTAAGGTCCACGGTAAGCTCCAGTGTCCCACGGGCAGGCTGCAACACAACATCGGCTTCCGCAGTCTCGCCTGCAACAACTGCGGTCATGCACGATCCCTCATAAGCAGTATTACCTTCGGCATCCTTCAGCCGGACTATCACAGTCCAAGGGCCTACTACCACATTGGAGAAGGTAACCTCGGCGGTGCCGTCTTCCAACGTAACGGTTTTCGACAAGACTGTCGTCCCATTAGTCAGCGAGACTTCAGCTTCAGCGAGGATTGCGCCACCGGAGAGTGTTTCAGCACAACTTGAGGCTGTAGCCAATCGGGGCATGCTTGCCTCCGGAAGCGAGATGGAGACCTTCACAGAGCCGGTTTCTGTGGAGTCGGCAAGAGGCTTTCCTCCTAAGCAGCCTGTCAGGGCTACGCATAACAGCGCCGGTATGAGACATAATGTAAAACCCCGCTTTATCATGTTTTCCCTCCTTTCTCTGTTTGTTGCGGTGATGTGAAAGCTGCCGCAGATATCAACCGTCCTGAGCGGTTGTTACCTCGTTCATATAAATTCTACCCAGCCTGTTTTCCGATTTCCACCATATTTGGGAGTTTCATTCCAATAATCGCTCCAAGGTAGGGTTCGGTGGAGAAAAATCGCCTGAAATTAGTTTTCTTTTTCAAATGAAGGATTTACTCCTGGTACAACGAAGATACAACATATCACCGTTTATTACTTAGAAAAAAATTTTCAAGTGCCACATGATTTGAGAATGATTGGAGGTAGCGCTATGTCTTTAAGTAGTGAACGTCTCGCTAAGACAGTTGAAAAGTGCGTTCTTGAAGCGCCTGTTGTCGATATCCACACACATTTATACTCCTCTTCCTTCGGAGATCTGCTGCTTCGCGGTATTGATGAACTGCTTACATATCACTACCTGATCGCTGAAACACTGCGATGTATTCCTATGAAACCGAAGGAGTACTACGCCATGGGCAAAGAGGAGCAGGCGGATTTGATTTGGAAGACGCTCTTTTTAGAGAGGTCTCCTGTAAGCGAAGCCTGCCGCGGCGTTGTGACTACCTTGCAGGAATACGGCCTGGACACGTCATCCAGAGATCTCGACAGCTACCGCCGTTTCTTCTCAAACATCTCAGTGGAAGAACACGTAGATCTTGCTTTCAAGAAGGCTAATTTGGAAGCGGTTGTCATGACAAACGACCCCTTTGATCCGGTGGAATCTTCGCGCTGGGAAGAGGGCGCCGAAAGAGATCCCCGTTTCCTGGCAGCCCTCAGGCTCGATCCCCTGCTTAACACATGGACCTCTGCAGTTCCTATTCTGAAGGAGAGAGGTTATGACGTAGCAGAAGACTTTTCAGGGAAGACAGTCTCTGAAGTCCGGCGGTTCCTGGAGTATTGGCGCAAGAAGATGGAACCTGTGTATTTGGCTGTGTCTCTGCCTCCTGAATTCACTTATCCTGACACATCGCCTCGAGGGAGGCTCCTTGAAGACGTAATTCTACCCTTCTGTAAGGAAACAGGCTTGCCTTTCGCTCCTATGATAGGCGTTAAAAAGCTGATCAATCCTGAGCTGCGTCTTGCAGGAGACAGTGTGGGCAAGTCTTGCATTGGTGCGGTGGAGCAGCTTTGCTTGAGGAACCCTGAGGTTCGTTTCCTCGTTTCAATACTATCCAGGGAGAATCAGCATGAACTTGCCGTCGCAGCGCGGAAGTTCTCCAACCTCAAGGTTTTCGGGTGCTGGTGGTTTTTGAACAATCCCAGCCTCGTAGAAGAGATTACCACTATGCGCATGGAGTTGCTGGGCCTCAGTTTCATCCCTCAACACTCTGACGCCAGGGTGCTGGATCAGGTCGTCTACAAGTGGAAACACAGCAAGGAAATAATCACAAAGGTATTAGTAAGAAAGTATCAGGACCTTATGGCCACAGGGTGGACTTTGGGGGAAGACGAGATTAAGCGAGACGTTAACAGTCTTTTCTACGGCAATGTCAAGGACGCACTGAACCTCGCATAATCACTGAAGGATGACAATCAAGAGCCAGGTGTCTTAAGAACAAGGACAAGTGGGAGACAAGAGAGCCTAAACAGCTGATAGCTGACGATTGAAGATAAGAGAGCTTTTGAGAGCGCTTTATTGACTGATAGTCAAATCGAGTAAGGAGGTACTTGGAGCATGGATAGGCTTTTTGATGTTTCGGGAAAAGTTGCGGCTATCACAGGTGGTGGAGGGATTCTTTGCAGCGAAATGGCAAGAGCCCTTGCAAAGAGAGGTGCGAAGGTCGCAGTCTTGGATCTAAGTGAAGAGCAAGCGAAAGCAGTGGCAGACGAGATTACGTCCCAGGGCGGAACTGCCATTGCCATAAAAACCGATGTCCTGGACAGGAAGTCCCTGGAGAACGCAAGAGGTATTGTTCTGGAGAACTTCGGAAAAGTGGATATCCTCATTAACGGTGCAGGAGGCAACAAAGCAGAGGCTACTACCAGTGATACATTTGAGTTCTTTGACATACCTCCTGAAGCAATCCAGTGGGTTTTCAACTTGAACCTTCTCGGCACTGTCCTTGCCACCCAGGTTTTCGGCGAGCAGATGGCAAAACAGGGAGAAGGAGTAATCATTAACATTTCTTCCATGGCATCGATCAGGCCCCTGACAAGGACAATAGGGTATTCCGCAGCCAAGGCAGCTATCAATAACTTCACTCAGTGGATGGCTGTCCACTTCAACATGAATTACTCTAAGAATATCCGTGTCAACGCAATCGCTCCCGGGTTCTTCCTGACAAATCAGAACCGCTTCCTCCTCACTGATAAGGATACCGGAGAAATGACCCCCAGAGGCAAGCAGATAATTGACCATACGCCTATGGGACGATACGGTGACCCTGAGGACCTCATCGGAACCCTTATTTACCTGGTTTCTGATGCATCGGAATTCGTAACAGGCATAGTTGTACCTGTTGACGGCGGGTTCTCGTCCTACAGCGGTGTATAACCTTGTTGCTTAGCCGAAAAGAGCGTAGTCAAACGAATGTATTGTGGTGAGGAAAATGAAAGCTATAGGCTTAGAGGTCAGCACGTCCTCTGCGAAATCTATAATATTCTGTCCGAAGAACGGCGTAATAGCCGAGGCTACGCTGCCGTTTCCTAAAGACATAGCTGACGGCCCCACTCAGGATCCGGACGGGATCGTCTCTACTGCCATTGACGTTCTGAAGGAAGTAGTTGCTTCGTCCGGAGTTGACGTGAGCTCCATCGGGGCCATTGGCTTGAGCGGGACCTGGCACAGCCTGCTGCTTTTGGATAAGGACATGCTGCCTTTGCGCAGGATCAGCACATGGGCAGATTCAAGCGCTGCGCCGACTGTTGCCGAGTTCCGCAAAGACGAAGAAGCGGTGCGCAAGTTCTACCACAAGACAGGGTGTATGGTTCATGCTATGTACCCTCTGTGGAAGTGGGTCCATCTCAGCCGGACTCAGCCCGAGCTCTCCCGGAGGGCAGCGTATTTTTCATCGCAGATTGAGTACGTCTATCAGGCGTTGACATCTGAAAGAGCGATATCAAAGTGCACAGCTTCAGGGACAGGCCTGATGAACATCCATTCCTTGGACTGGGATGATGAGATCCTGGAATTCGCAGGGATAGAGCGGGGCCGGCTGGGCGACCTTGTGGAAGCGTTCCACACAGCGCCTCTGTTGCCGTCCATTGCGAAGGAAGTAGGCCTGCCTCCGGGGCTCCCCGTAACTTGCGGTTCAGCTGACGGCGCCATGAACCAGGTGGGAATCGGCGGGGTTAGCGAAGGGATCATGTCAATGTCTGTAGGGACTTCAGGTGCGCTAAGGGTGGCGCATCCGGAACCGAAGATCCCTGATACGCCCTCTACATGGTGTTATTATCTCTTTGGCGGCAAAAGGCTGGCAGGTGCTGCCATCAACGGTGCAACAAACTGTGTTGATTGGTACCTTGACCGTTTAGGAGGCAAGGAAACCGGGCATCGGGATTACAAGAGATTGGAAGAAGGTGCATCCGCGGTGTCCGTGGAGAACGCCCCGTATTTTCTGCCGTTCCTTTTCGGAGAAAGATGCCCGGGTTGGTACGAAGAGAGGACAGGCACCTTCTACCGGGTGAAAGGCTCACACAATGAGTTTAATCTTTACTACTCAATACTTGAGGGCGTACTCTTCAACATGTACCAGTGTTACGTAATCCTTGTGGACATCGGCGGCATACCTGATAACGTAATCATGTCAGGAGGCATATTGAATTCTCCCTTGTGGCGGCAGATGGCAGCCGATATCTTCAAAAGAGAGCTCCTGGCAACCGGTGCTGCGAATGACTCAACTGTAGGTGCAGCTCTCATAGCGCTGGAAGCTGTAGGCGGGATTGACTCAGTTCGCAACTACCGGCCGGATGTTGCAATGAGGTTTACCCCGCAGGATGATAAACTCGAGCTTTATGAACGTAGATTCAGAACATATCTTGAGCTCTATGACGAGCTTACAAAGACTTCGTAAGAGAAAGGAGGCTGACATCTCGTGAAAGACGTGAGGATTGTAGGGGAAGACATAACCTGCAAAGAGATGGAACAGGCCCTTAGCTCATGGCTTGAAGGTTTCGGGGACAAGCTGAAGAAAGTCTTGCTTCTTCCTCCTGATTATACCCGCAACCACTCCAAGGCAGGGCTTGTCACCGACGTACTGTACAAGAAGCTTTCCCCTGATACGCAGGTAGATATAATGCCTGCTTTAGGCACTCATGCCGCGGTCTCAGATGAAGAAAGGATTAAGATGTTCGGTCCGGACATACCGAAAGACCGGTTCATCGTACATAACTGGCGCGATGATGTGGTGAAGATCGGTGAAATCCCTGCTTCATATGTAAAGGACGTCTCTCGGGGCATGGTTGATTTCCCTATCTCTGTGGATATCAATAGAAGGCTCTTAGATGAGAGTTACGATTTAATCATCTCAATCGGCCAGGTAGTCCCCCACGAAGTAGTGGGGATGGCAAACTATACTAAGAATGTCCTCGTAGGCTGCGGAGGGAAGGAGATAATCGATAAGTCCCATTTCCTTGGCGCTGTGTGGGGCTTGGAAAACCTCATGGGCAAAGACCATTCCCCTGTGCGGAAGGTATTTGACTATGCCGAAGAAAGATTTCTAAAAGACATACCGCTGCAGTATATCCTTACAGTCACCACAACACAGGATGACGTAACGCAGGTTCGCGGCTTGTGGGCAGGAAGGCGGAGAGAGCTTTTCGAGGAGGCTGTAAGCCTCAGCCAGAGACTGAACTTTACCTTGCTGGATGATCCTCTTGATACGGTAGTTGTTTATCTTGACCCTGAGCAGTATAAGAGCACGTGGCTGGGTAACAAGGCCATATACCGTACAAGGATGGCCATTGCTGACGACGGAGACCTTATTATCATCGCACCCGGTGTTAAACATTTCGGTGAAGACAAGGATATTGACGTTTTGATACGAAAGTACGGTTATACGGGTACCCCTCGCATCCTTGACTTGTCAAACAAAGAAGACGACCTGAAAAACAACTTATCTGCAGCAGCTCACCTTATTCACGGTTCTTCTGAGGGAAGATTCCGGATAACCTATGCCCCTGGACATCTCACCCGCGAGGAGGTTGAAGGGGTGAACTTCGAGTATATGCCCTTAGAGGAAGCGCTGAACCTGTATAAACCTGATATGCTCCGCGAGGGGTTCAACACAGTAGACGGTAAGACGATCTTTTTCATAGGCAATCCCGGTAAAGGCCTGTGGGCACTGAAAAGCAGATTCTTTAAGGAGTAGATTATTCAAAGAGTGCTAGGCGGGTGAGGACTTGTGAAGTCAGATGTCGGCTTAATCGGTTTGGGTGTAATGGGACAGAATCTCGTCCTGAACATGGCGAATCATGGCTATTCCGTCTCAGTGTTTAACCGCACTCTTAGTGTGGTAGATGAGTTTATTGCCTGTAAAGCAAAAGGCTACGAGAGTATCCGAGGCACACACTCAATCGAGGAGTTTGTCGAATCGCTGGAACCGCCGAAGCGGATAATGCTGATGGTGAAAGCCGGCCGGGCTGTAGATGCAGTGATTGAGCAGCTGATTCCGTACTTGAGCCCCGGCGATATAATCATGGATTGCGGTAACTCCTTTTTCAAGGATACCATCCGCCGTAGCAAGGAGTTGGAGGATAGAGGGTTCCTGTTCTTAGGTGTAGGCGTCTCCGGCGGAGAAGAAGGCGCTTTGAAAGGGCCCAGCATCATGCCGGGAGGATCTCAGGCTGCATGGGAGCATGTGGAGAGGGTTTTCACTGACATTGCAGCTAAGGCTGATTCAGGCGAACCGTGTTCCGGATATCTCGGCCCTGATGGAGCAGGCCATTTCGTCAAGATGGTGCATAACGGCATTGAATACGCTGACATGCAGCTTATCGCTGAAGCCTATGCCATCATGAAAAACCTCTTTGGTATGAGCGCCAAAGAGATGGAAGATGTCTTCAGGGATTGGAGCAACGGAGATCTCAGTTCATACCTTATTGAGATTACCCGGGATATCCTCGGCAAGAAGGATAAAGATACAGGAAAGCCGATAGTAGATGTAATCAAAGATGCGGCCGGGCAAAAAGGCACAGGCAAGTGGACATCTCAAGAAGCACTGGAGCTTGGTGTTCCTGCTCCCAGCCTCGTCCAGGCTGTGTTTGCGCGCTATATGTCTGCGTTGAAAGATGAGAGAGTGCATGCATCCACTGTGTTGAAAGGGCCTGCAAAAGGTGAATTTGCCCACGACATATCCCGCGGCATAACTCACTTAGAAGCAGCGCTTTACGCATCTAAAATCTGCGCGTACGCAGAAGGATTTGCCCTTTTACGAGAGGCATCAAAGGAATACAACTGGGATCTTGACCTTGGCGGGATTGCTCTCTTGTGGCGAGAGGGATGTATCATAAGGGCTCAGTTCTTAGACAGGATAACCGAGGCTTTTCGACGCAATCCCGATCTTCCTAACCTTCTATTGGATCCATACTTTCTGGAGGTCATCACTGCTTCCCAGGACAGCTGGAGGCTACTGGTGGGCTGGGCGATTCAGCACGGCATAGCCGTTCCTGCTTTCTCTTCAGCCCTTGCATACTACGATTCTTACCGAGCACCGGAACTTCCGGCAAGTCTAATACAGGCCCAGCGCGACTACTTCGGTGCTCATACTTACGAGAGGTTGGACAGGCCCGGTGTGTACCACACCGACTGGTTAGTTCCGGGGGACACGGTAGAAAGTATTGAGAGTAAGTAAGGATGAAGAGCACATCTTGGGGTTAACTGGGAGATGGACATGCGAGTGAAACAAGTAGGATGACAGAAAGGAAGAGATGATATTGAACATCGGATGTCCGTATCCAAATTCTCTTCACGAGAAGGATGGGTCAATTCTCTTTCTGGTTAAGGGTGCACGTGAAAAGAAGCTTGTGGTAGTAGGTGAAGGTTCCGAGATTTTTCAGGAACTGGAAGGCCGTAGAGGTTCAGTTGACGGTGTCTGGATAAAGGTGTGCGACCTGTCAGTTGCCAACAGCCGTGTTATAAGAAAGCATTTCCCACACACATGCCCGGTCTCGCTTCGGAAATTCAAAACGACTATAGGCTTGGGTGATAGGTTGGGAGTGGCATCTCCCGGACACATAGACCTCATAAAGAACTATGACGTAGGCCCGGTCCTTGCTCAACAGTCTGTCAGGGAACTTACGCTTACAGGACGGACCTTCGAAGGTGTGTTGTCAGATGCAGTCTGGGCGGTATTCCAGGAAGGCTACCGCGGCGGGTTCGGTGCAGACGGGGACCATCTGAAGACAGCTGATGAAGTGAAGCTTGCCCTGGATGTCGGTTACACAATGATAACCCTGGATTGTTCCGAGCACATCAACAATGTAACGACGCTGTCCAAAGATGATGTCGACCGCATCTACATGGAACTTGATAAAGAAACCAGAGAAAGGCTGGAGATGCGGTTCCTGTCCGGCGAGTTTAAGCTGGAATCAGGTTTGAGGCTCATGTTCAGTCCGGAATCACTGAGGCTGAACGCAGTCATCTACCAGAAAGCCGTAGATTTTACCGTAGACATCTTTCATAAAGTCATTAAACCGTGTCAGAGAGAAATCGATTTTGAGATGTCAATCGATGAGACTGTGACACCTACGGATCCTCTGGGCCATTTCTTTGTGGCTCTGCAGCTCATGGAGGCAGGTGTAGATTTATACAGTGTCGCTCCGCGTTTTTGCGGCGAGTTCCAGAAAGGCATAGACTATATAGGAGATCTTTCCCAGTTTCACAGAGAACTCAAAGCTCATCAGGAAATCGCATCGCACTTCGGGTATAAGCTGAGTGTCCACTCAGGCAGTGACAAGTTCAGTGTGTTCCCGATAATGGGCGAAGAGACCAAAGGGCGTGTGCATGTCAAAACTGCAGGCACAAACTGGCTTGAGGCAGTCAGGGTAATTATTCAAGCGGATCCCGGGCTTTACCGGGAGTTGCATGCATTTGCCTTGGAACATCTGGATGAAGCAAAGCGTTATTACCATGTTACATTGGATACCGGCAGAATTCCTGATTTGCGTGGTTTGAAAGATGAGGATCTCGGAGGATTGATGGATCACAGCGATGCTAGGCAGTTAATCCACATCACATATGGCCTGATCCTCCAGGAGAAGGATGAGTCAGGAGCTTATCGCTTCCGGGACAGGATCTATCGATGTCTCTATGAAAATGAGGGATTATACAGGGAATTTCTGAAGAGGCACATTGGGAATCACCTGAAGGCTCTGGGTTTGTGAATTGCATAGGTGTAAAACCCAATGTTCACCGCGGGTAAAAATGTCACCCCCGTATGGACGTGCTTTTTTGCCGTTCAAGGGAATGTGATCTCCAATAACAGTGACGTTTTCCCTGAACTGAAGAGGCGAGTGGCATTATCATAGACCGATCACAGCAGACTGAAAACCTGATTGACACCTGGGCTGTATTGTGCTATATACTAGATGAACTGATATTTTAGTTTTGGTGGCCCCGTAGCTCAGTGGATAGAGCAGCGGTTTCCTAAACCGCGTGTCGCAGGTTCGATTCCTGCCGGGGCTACCAGTGTTTTTGAGGTGCTTTGGTGCGGTCTTAAGAGCATTGCCTGGCCGATAGCACTGATTGGTCGACAGCTCTGCCGGTTCAACAGCACTTGCCCATGACTCAGTGTAATGTTATTATAGTAACGAGTCTGAGGCAGGCTTGGTGATTAGCTATCTTGGCAATACTCGGGGATCCCGTTATCAACGTGGTACGTGCTCGGGATGTGCAGTGTAAATCATGTTACATGAATACAATATGAATGATGAGACATTTATGCACAGAGCCCTTTTGGAAGCTAAGAAAGCATACCTAAAGGGCGAGGTTCCGGTAGGCGCAGTCATAACCTTAGACGGACAGGTGATTGCCCGGGCACACAATCGAAGGGAAGAACTGCAGGATCCCACTGCTCATGCAGAGATATTGGCGATACGAGAGGCTGCGGCAAAGCTTCGCTCATGGCGTCTTGTCGGGGCCACGATCTATGTGACCCTGGAACCGTGCCCCATGTGTGCAGGGGCTCTTGTCCTGGCAAGGATCGGACGCCTTGTTTACGGAGCAGCTGATCCGAAGTCAGGTGCTGCAGGATCCGTTATGAACCTGGTAAACCATGAGGTGCTGAACCACAGGGTATCTGTAACATCCGGCATCTTGGAAGATGAGTGTTCAGCCCTTCTTAAACAGTTTTTTTCGGAGTTGCGTGATATCTAGTGTCAGGACATCATGCAGCTGGGATTAGGGTCGAAAACTGAATACAGGCTCAGAGATGAAGACCTAGACAAGCGGAGAGATGGCTGAGTGGTCGAAAGCGCTCGCCTCGAAAGCGAGTGGGTGGGTAGCCCCCGCCCCGTGAGTTCGAATCTCACTCTCTCCGCCAGTTGAGACATTTCGTGGAGAGGTGGCTGAGTTGGTCGAAGGCGCCCGCCTGGAAAGTGGGTAGGCAGGAGTTCCCTGTCTCGCGGGTTCGAATCCCGCCCTCTCCGCCATATTTTTATCTAGACAGTTTTCATTTCTGAGAAGATCCTATTTGTGAAGGTTTGGTCGTGCTAGACGGGGAGGTAGCGGTGCCCTGTACCCGCAACCCGCTACAGCGGGGTCGAATTCCCTCCCGAGGGCGACCCTTTGTGGGGCCTGGCCCTGTTAAGAGGCAAAGAAGATCGGGTCCTGCGCAACAGAAATCTGTGAACCCCGTCAGGACCGGGAGGTAGCAGCGGTAAGCAGAACCTTTTGTGTGCCGCAGGGGCGCCTGGTCGGAGCAGGCTGACAGGTTACCGCCTGGAAAGGGCGTTCGAAGGTGGGTGCACGACCATTTTGTAACCGGCCCTGTCCTTGTAAATCAGCGGGCCGGTTTTTTTATGCTGCTTTGCAGCTGACCTTCGCTCATTCCCGTGCAGGAATTAGAGAGTCGTGCCAGAACTTCATACCTTGGGATAAGGAGGGGCTCACAGTGACATATGTCTCCCTGTATCGGCGCTTCAGACCGCAGACATTCACCGAGGTCGTGGGACAGGACCATGTCACGCGCACACTGCGAAATGCCATAGCTGCAGGTCGCACGTCTCATGCATATCTTTTCTGCGGTCCGCGAGGAACAGGCAAAACCAGTGTGGCGAAGGTGCTGGCAAAGGCTTTAAACTGCGAATCAGGTCCGACGCCTGATCCGTGCTGCAAGTGCGAAGGGTGCACCAGAGTTCAGGAAGGCCGCTCCATGGATGTCATAGAGATTGACGCTGCGTCCAACCGTGGAATAGATGAAATCCGCGATCTTCGGGAAAGAGTTAAATTCGCTCCTGTAGAAGAAAGATACAAAGTCTATATAATCGATGAGGTCCACATGCTGACCCAGGAAGCTTTCAACGCCTTGCTGAAAACGTTGGAAGAGCCTCCGGAGCGTGTCGTCTTTATTCTTGCGACCACTGAACCTCACAGGGTGCTTGCGACGATTCTTTCCAGGTGCCAAAGGTTTGATTTCAGGCGTCTCACCATTAGTGAGCTTTCAGGACAAATCCTGAAGGTAGCAGAGGCTGAAGGGATTGAGATCGATAAGGATGCTGTGAGGCTTATTGCCATAGGGGCGCAGGGTGCTGCAAGAGATGCCCTCGGCCTCCTTGAACAGTGCGCTGCATATACCGGCGGCAAGATTGCCTATGAAGACGCAGTCGCTGCTCTTGGAGTTGCAGGATTCCGCAAGGCAGTGGAATACTGTGATGCAGTGATCAGTGGAGATTTAGCCGGTGCTCTTATCCTTATAAGAGAGCTTATTGATTCCGGGCACGATCCTGCCATGTTTCTAAGGGATGTCCTTGAGCATTTCAGGAGCCTAATGGTCTTGCAGTCATGTGGATTCAAGCCTGATCTCATCGATGTTCCTGAGACTGCGGTAGAAAGCCTGAAGAGGCAAGCTGAGGTTATTCCCGGCGCTTTGATTCTTGAGGCAATCAACGTCCTAAGTGCTGCAGACAGTGAAATGAAATACTCTGCCTCACCTCAGCTTACTGCAGAGGTAGTCACGATTAAGCTTGTTCATTTGGGCGGTCTGCCTATGCCGGAAAAGCAAGGCAAGAAGCTTACGGAAGAGCCGAAGGAAGATCTGCCGGCCGGTGAGGTTTCGGCGAAAGAGGTAGGCTCGACCGGCTCGATCTCGGCAGGTTCAACTTCTACAGGTTCGATCTCAGCGAAAAAAGTCGGCGTGCCTGGCTCGATCTCGACAAGTCCGGCCTCGACAGCTTCAGTCTCATCAGTGAGTGACTCGAAAGCTGACGGCATGACACCGGGTGTGGCTTCGAAATCTTCCGCTGAGTTAAGCCTCGGGCAGATACAGGCCGGCTGGAGTCAGGTTGTAGCTGCACTGAAGCCTGGTATTGAGAAAACCCTGTACTGTGAAGACGGAATCCCTGTGGAGCTTAACGAGGATGGATTGGTCATATCCTTCGAGGATGACGTGAAAAAGGAACTGGCTTCTGAGCGACGCCGAAAAAAGAGCATACAGGATGCAATAGAAAAGGTCTTCGGAGTCAGGTTTGCTATAAGTTTCATCTTAGCTGAGGAACCACACGATGTGCAGTTTCATTTAGAGTCCGGTAACGGCTTTTCCGGTAACGGTTTTCCCAACGGAGCCGAGTCTCCCCCTGAAAGCCATCCTGCAGATGCAGAATTACACACAGAATGCAGAGAGAAGATCATGAGTGATGCAGAAGACGGGGATTCTGAAGAGCCGGAGCCTGACAGCGTTTCCGGAGATAATGGGTCTGACCTTGTAGATCATGAAGAGGAACTGGCAGAGAATCTCAGACGGGCTAGAGAAGCGGTTAGGGAGCATCCTACTGTAAAGGCCGCTCTTTCAGTGTTTAAAGGGCGAGTATTCAAAATCGAAGTATAAACCAGTTGAGACATCCGGGAGGCGGGCATATGTCAAAGAACATGGGAAAAATGCTTAAGCAAGTACAGAAGATGCAAGCGAATCTTGCCAGGGTTCAGGAGGAATTGAAAGAAAAGACTGTAGAAGGGACAGCAGGCGGCGGTGTAGTAAAGGTGACTGTCAACGGCCATCAAGAAGTACTGGCAGTTAAGATAGCGCCTGAGGCTGTGGATCCGGATGATGTCGAAATGCTTCAAGATCTTATCATTGCTGCTGTCAATGACGCATTTCGCAAGTGCCAGGAAATGGTGTCGCAAGAAATGGGAAAGGTCACAGGCGGGCTGCAAATCCCGGGACTGCCTCCGATGTTCTAGCCTGTTTTGGCTCGGGAATAGCTCTACTAGTAGCTCTAGCGATTTGAGTGTCTGTGTGATAAGGAGAGAAGGAAGTAATGTCTCGTTATGCTGAGCCTATGGCTAACCTTATTGAGCAGCTGATGCGCTTGCCGAGTATAGGGCCGAAAACTGCGCAGCGCCTGGCATTCCATATACTGAAGACCCCCAGAGAAAATGTGGAAAGGCTTGCGGAGGCGCTGATCGAAGTCAAAGATAGAATCGTGTCTTGCTCGGTATGCGGGAACATCACCGAGAAGGATCCGTGCTCTATCTGCACAGATGAGCGGCGAGACAAAGCCGTGATCGCAGTTGTCGAGGAGTCCAAAGATGTCATCGCTCTGGAACGGACCGGTGAGTTTCATGGATTATACCATGTCCTGGGCGGAGCCATCTCCCCTATGGACGGAATAGGCCCTGAAGATATAAGCGTCAAAGAACTCCTTTTGCGCCTTAAGAACCAGGAAGTAAGAGAAGTGATTCTTGCAACGGATCCGAACATTGAAGGTGAAGCCACATCTATGTACCTGGCTAAGCTTATTAAGCCTACCGGGATCAAGGTGACCAGGATTGCCCATGGGCTGCCTGTCGGAGGAGACTTGGAATATGCTGATGAGGTTACACTTGCAAGAGCGCTCGAGGGGCGCAGGGAGGTAGAGGTATAATATTCCTCTTGTTACACATACTGTACCCGTGTGTTGAGGATATCAACTCATTACCGGGAGGACAGTATGGCAGGAAGAGTGGATCAGCGAACTGAAAAAGAGTCCCTGCCAGGGGACAAGCCAAGATCACCTGTTAGACGGCAGATGACGCATTGCCCGCATGATCAGCAGGTGATGTCTTGTGTACATGGGGCATCAGACAGACTGTCCAGCGGTGTGGAGGGCAGTGTGGCTGCAGGTGAACATGGACAGGTCTTAAGGCCGCCCGGGGCCACGCCATCATTTTGCCTGCCGGTCGGTACCTTTTGGGGGAGAACCGGTGCCAATCTGCTGAGCATCATCTTTCGGGGAATACGTGGTGTTTTCCGTACAGTGCAGGTTAGAGAAAGGCATGCTCACAACGGTGAGTTGACCGGCTATGAAGCTGTACAGCTTGCGAAACAAGAATGGCTGTCCGCCATAGAGTACTTCCATGAAGTATCTGAACCGGATCTCGTAGATTATGCCATTTACTCGCTGCACGCAGCAGAGAGGAAGTATATGTATCTTCTTGCAAAGGCGCGGAAAGAGTATACTTCACTTTCATAGCCCTCCCTGGCTGCGGCCGGCGGCCACTGATCTCTTCCGATTCTGGAAAACCTCTCTCAAGGTGATTCAGTTTCTACCACCTGCGGGCCTGTTTCCTTAAAGTGTGTAAGGCTCTCGACCACCCCGGCGGGATCTGTGGCTGAGAATGTGTGATATTTGCATATACAAGCACATAGTGACATATATAAACTGTAGGAATGTCCATAGGGACCTGCCTCAGGAGGTGAGGCTATGGATGTGCCCCTTATAATGGTGTACGCTTTCAGTGCGTTCATAATATATGTCCTCGCTTACATCCTGTATGTTCCTTTGAAATATGCTATGAGGTTGCTTACAAGCATATTGGTGGGAGGGGCTCTTCTTTGGATTACGAACCTCCTCGGAAGCAGACTGGGATTTGCCGTTGCGATTAATCCGATTACTGCCCTTGTTTCAGGTACACTTGGCCTTCCGGGTGTCGTCCTTCTCGTCGTTCTTAAGGACTTCATAATAAAGCATATGTAATAACAGTACTGATGACTGGACCTACAGCACTGATAAGCGTAAGAACAATGCTGATGATTGTAATCAAAGTTAGAATCAAATGCTCGCAGCAATGCTGAGTTTAGGAACGGTACAGATGATTGTAAAACGCGAGAGCCCGGAATCTGTTCCACACCGAACGTCAAGAATGGTGCCGGATTGGCGATGGCAAAATAAGACTCGACGAAAATAGCTGAAAGATAGATTCATTTGAAAGCTCAATGCATATACTTAGTATGGTGAACAATGCATGTAGGTTTTATGTCGTCATAGGTAATTAGGCAATTTTACACGCATTATTGCAAAATTATGAGGGACACAGCGCGAAATCGAGGAAAGTGCCGATTTATGGACTTATTCGCAGAAGTTAACAGTTGCAATGCCAGGCACAAGCTGATATATTTGACTTCGCCGTCTGTTACAGGCGGTTTTCATTAACATAACGATGGATTGTTCGCCGGGCTTTGCCCGGGGATTGTTCCTTGAAAACTAAACAGTAGAGGCATGCGCAAGATTGAGGTTCTTTTATGGAGTTAGAAATGCTTGTGCAGTAAATGCATGAGCTGGGGTTTATAACCCTTTAGATATTATCTGGAGAGT
>Ga0209537_1000514_pt1 | contig 47168 bp, 39 predicted proteins | sample BioPla4DNA1_FD_187698 | JGI IMG/M metagenome (GOLD analysis project Ga0209537, IMG submission 187698) | Biogas fermentation microbial communities from Germany - Plant 4 DNA1 (SPAdes) (version 2) | ecosystem: Engineered > Bioreactor > Anaerobic > Digestate | place: Bielefeld, North... | reverse complement strand
AAGATTTCTTCCAATAATTTAGAAAATGCTTCATCCCTGCCATTTGATAAAAATAATCCGTGCAAAAGTTCCTCGGTTATAGTAATATTAAACTGAGCCATGGTTCATCCTCCTCGGTTTGGTATTTACTTGCAACTATATTTTAACCGAGGCATGAGCTTTGGCTCAACTTATTTTTCTTTTTACACCATTATATAGACTTAATCAATCAATTAACTGTTTTTTGCTCTAGTTGATTTAATAATTATATAGCAATAATTTAAATTAGCTCAATGGGTTAATTTAAATAAGCGCATATGATATAATTATTACGGTTATACAGGAAGATAACTAAAGGAGTTAATGTTATGAGAAACGATAAGCCCCTTGATCTGGAACAAATAAGAGAACTAAAGCAAGAGTTTACTCGTTTTATGATGTCTTATAAATTCGCTATGGATGAGGTCAAAACCAAGATAGATATTTTAAATCAAGAGTTTAACTACACCCATGAATATAATCCCATAGAGCATGTAAAAACTCGGCTAAAAACCCCAGAAAGCATTTTAAAGAAGGTTTATAGAAAAGGCTATGAGCTTTCATTATCTTCTATAAAAGAAAATATCCATGATATTGCTGGAATTCGAATAATATGTTCCTTTGTTTCAGATATATACAAGATAAGCGAAATGCTTGCAAAACAAGAAGATATTCAAGTCATCATGTGTAAGGACTATATAAAAAAACCAAAACCCAACGGCTATCGGAGCTTGCACCTAGTGGTAAAAGTTCCTGTATTTATGTCTGATAGGGTAGAAAATGTAAGTGTGGAAATTCAAATTCGAACTATTGCAATGGATTTTTGGGCTAGTCTAGAGCATAAGATCTATTACAAATATGATAGGGATGTACCTCAAGATTTAATTAGCCAGCTAAAAGAAGCAGCTGAATCTGCAGCTGAATTAGATAGAAAAATGGAAAATATCCATAAACAAGTTTTAGAATTTAAGAATAACCAGGGTTATAATAACGAACTACAAGAGTTACTAATAAATGATGAAAGATTTCATATACCAGATGCCATCTTGAAACTCTTTTTGATAAACGATAGTATCTGAAATAATATCACAGAAAAAATTAAAGCAAAACCACAGGAGGAAATAAGTTGAAAGCTACATACAAAGACACGTTGCACGCATGTTATCTAGGTTATATTACACAAGCAATAGTAAATAATCTTGCACCTCTACTCTTTGTTATATTTCACGATAATTTTAGTATATCCTTTGAGAAAATTGGGCGACTCATATTAATTAACTTTACTACTCAAATTATAACAGATATATTGGCTATTAAGTATGTGGATAGGGTAGGCTATAAAAGTGCTGCGGTTTTAGCCCATTTTTTTGCCTTTTTTGGATTGGTAGGTTTAGGTGTTTTACCCTTGTTACTTCCAAATGCATACACAGGCCTCGCCATTGCTGTAATTATTTATGCTACCGGCGGTGGGTTAATCGAGGTTGTAATTAGCCCAATTGTAGAATCCTTACCCGGCGATGCAAAGGCATCGGCAATGAGCTTGCTTCATTCTTTCTATTGTTGGGGACAATTAGCTGTAGTTTTTATCACCACTTTAATAATAAAGATTTTTGGAAATCATGTATGGAATATATTACCTATACTATGGGCTATAATACCTGCATATAATCTATTTAAATTTATGAGAGTTCCCCTTATGCCTATTATCTCAGAGGAGGAAAGAATTCCTATTAAAGGACTACTATCCTCTCATTTATTTATTATTGCTCTAGTATTAATGATGAGCGCTGGAGCATCTGAGTTAACCATGTCTCAATGGTCTTCACTATTCGCAGAAAAAGGATTAAAGGTTTCTAAGCTAGCAGGTGATTTATTAGGACCAGCCTTATTTGCTTTTTTTCAAGCTTCTGGAAGAACTATTTATGGAATTTGTGGCCACAAGATTGATCTTAGAAAAGCTCTAATGGCATCTAGCATTCTATGTATCCTATGCTATGGAGTAACTATTTTTGTTCAGCTTCCCATTATGGCATTATTGGGCTGTGCCCTTTGCGGATTATCTGTCAGCCTAATGTGGCCAGGCACACTCAGTTTATCAGCCGAAAGATTCCCTAATGGAGGGACAGTAATGTTTGGCATGCTTGCTGTATTTGGAGACATTGGTGCCTCTCTTGGACCTTGGACGGCAGGTTTGGTATCTGATTTAGCTCAAAAATCCCATAGGCTATTAGCCTTTGGACAAGCAGCTAACCTGGATTCAGAGCAATTAGGATTAAAGGTAGGATTATTGACAGGCATGATTTTTCCACTAATGATGTTTATAGGTATATTTTTTATGAAAAGAGAAAAAACACCATAAAGAATATTTAAGCCTCCTACAACAAAAAATAGTGTAGAAACTGTGATTTTAAATGTAGGAGGTTTTTTACATGTCTGATATTGATATTAAAAAATCTTATGAGCAAAGTGCCCAAAGGATGAGAGGAGATCAGAAAACTTTTGCAGCTAGTTTAACTAATGAAGATTATAATGATCCTGAATTACACCAAGACATCTACAAAAGAATAAATATTGACTACAATAATATTGATAAAATGCCAAGCATGGAAGAGGTACATAAATGGCAAAGAGAACATATAGCAAAGGGAGATCAGCCTAAAGAGGGCTATCCTTTAAATGTTATACTTGACCCTGCTATGAGAGAAATGTATCAAGTAGTACATAATGCAGGGATGACAAATGTTTTCGATAGATTCAGTGAGCAACAGCCTACTCAGTGTAAATTTTGCATAGAAGGATTATCCTGCCAGCTGTGCGCTAATGGACCTTGTCGTATCAGTAAAAAAGCCCCAAGGGGAGTATGCGGTGTAGATGCTCATACCATGGTTGCTAGAAACTTTGTCTATCGTCATGTCACCATAGGTACATCGGCCAATATATTCCACTGTCATCAAGCTGCCAGAACCTTAAAAGCTGCTGGAGAACATCCTGAAAGTGGACTTAAAATCCGTGACCCTGAAAAACTTAAAAAATACGCCGATATGGTAGGATTGAATATAAATCAACCTATAGAAAAGATTGCAGTAGATTTTGCCCAGTGGGTCATGGACGATATCCATTCACCTCATCACGTTGAATCCAAAGCAGTAGAAGCTTTTGCTCCAACTAGAAGAAAGGAGCTATGGCGAAAGCTGGGTTTGTTTCCCGGTGGTGGCTACAGTGAAGTAGCATATGCTCAGACCCGTTGTATGACAAACTTCTCCTCTGACCCTGTAGATTTTCTACTAAACAGCGTACGTCTAGGTATCGCCAATGAATATCAGGGATTGTTTTTATTAGATATAATTCAGGAAATTCTAATGGGTACTCAAGAGATACAAATTAAGCAACAAAATTTGGGGCTATTAAAAGAAAATATGGTAAACATAGTCACTAATGGGCACATGCCCCTACTAGCCCATGTGGCAATTGACTTAGCTTCTACCCATGAATGGCAGCAAAAAGCCAAAGATGCAGGAGCAGAGGGCATTCAAATTCTTGGACATGTTTGTGAAGGTCAGCAACTCATTAACTATGAGGGAACCCATAACCAAAAAGGATATGGGGGACAAGAAGGAGAATGGCTATCCCAGGAATACTTACTAGCTACAGGGGCAGTTGACCTGTTTATGTTTGATTATAACTGTACAGTGCCTACTATGCCTCTCTTTGCAAAACGTTTTGGCACTAAACTTTTAAGCACCCATCCAGTTATTAAGCTACAAGGTACGGAAACCTTAGATTTTATACCTGAAAAAATGAGTGAGCAGGCAGCAATAGCTCTCGAGATGGCAATTGAGGCTTTTAAAAAACGTAAAGCTGAAAATAGGAAAATTTATATACCTTCCCATGTTTCCGACTGTATGGTGGGCTTTAGTACAGAATCTGTAAAGAAAGCTTTAGGAGGAAGCTTTGATCCCTTAATAGAACAAATCGCCAAGGGAAATATTAGAGGTATCGCAACAATAGTAGGATGTACTACTGCACGATACGGCCAAGGTGGAAGCAATATATTCAAAATAGCCAAGGGATTGATTAAAAATAATATTCTTGTATTGTCAGGAGGTTGCACTTCGGCAGTTATGGAATATACAGGACTTGCCCATCCCAATGCTGCCCAGGAGTGTGGTGCAGGACTAAAGGCAGTTTGTGAGCAACTAGGAATACCACCAGTACTATCCTATGGGGCCTGTGTAGATATTGGCAAGATGACCCATACTGCCAAGGAGCTAGCTGATGCTCTAGACGTAGATACTAATAAACTACCTTTAGTAATTGGTGCACCGGAATATCTAGAACAAAAAGCAGTAGCTGATGCATGTACTGCCGTAGCGTTAGGATGGCTTGTTCATATAGCCCCAGTTCCTTCAATAACAGGTAGCGATCTTGTTGTAAAAAATTTAACTGAGACCACAGAAACTTTGGGACTGGGTAAAATAGTAGTGGAAATGGATGCAGAAAAGACTGTTCAAATTTATGTTGATCATATTGAGAAAAAGAGGAAAGAATTAGGACTTAACTAGAGATAAATTAAAAAGCGGGTTATTCACTTAATTTCTCAAGTGGATAGCCCGCTTTTTTATTCTTATTATTTATCCTATTTTTTGAACAACCTATCACTAAAAAGCATATTGTGAGTTAATTATGATCTTAAAAATCTTCAGTAAATAATTTTTCTATAGTATTTACATCGTTGGTAGCTTTTAATGGCTTTACGGCAGGACCTGAAATTACCTTTCCTTCATAAGTAAATCGGGAACCATGACAGGGGCAATCCCAAGATTCTTCTGCAGAGTTCCAATTGAGTTCGCATCCCATATGGGTACAAGTAGTATTAACCAAATGCAAATCCCCCTGTCTATCACGATAAGCTCCAACTCTTTTTCCATCTATCCTAAGAACTTTAGCATCGCCAGGCTTTAGATCTACTTGTTTTGGTAATTGCTCTAATTTTCCATCGATGAGTTGCTCAGCTACATTATAATTTTCCACTATAAAAGTTTTAGCCGATGCAATAATGGTTTTGCGTGATGGATTATAGACATCCTGCCACGGACTTTCTCCATGTACTATTAAATCTTTAAGAAGTAGTGATGAAACTATGCTGTTGGTCATGCCCCATTTCTGAAAGCCTGTGGCAATGTAAAGATTAGGAGTATTAGATGTAAAATTTCCCACGTATGGTATACCGTCCAAAGTCATGCAGTCTTGAGTAGACCATCGGTAGGGTATATCTTCTACCGTAAATAGACTATTTGCAAAGTCTACCAAAGCTTCATAGTGTTTGACCATTGACCTGCCCTGGCCTGTTTTATGATGTTCACCAATAACTAATATAAGCTCACCATCTTCGGTGTTTTGATTTCGAAGGGAACGGGCAGGATCATCAATATTTATATACATACCTCCCGGGTATTTTTCTTTTGCTTTTATAGCAAGAACATATGCTCTTTCAACATATATTCTAGAAAAATACATTCCATGTTTGTTATAGAAAGGATAGTGGGAGGCAATTATTACTTTTTTTGAAGTAACTTTTTTTCCTTTATCTGTAGTCACTATATAGCCATCATTATCTTCTTCAATATCTACAGCCCTGCTATTTTCATATATTTGTACACCTTTCTCATCTATATATTTTGCCAAACCTAGAGTAAATTTCCGTGGATGGAACCTGGCCTGATTATCAAAGCGAAGGGCTGCTTTTATGGGTAACTTAAAGGGGATTTCATCAACAAAGGCCGCATTGATTCCTAAATCTGTAGCTGTTTGCACCTCATCTTCTATCTTTTGAATATACTTATCCTGCTGAGTAAATACAAAAGCTGGCTCAGATACATAATCACATTCAATATTATGCTGATCTGCTATTCTTTTTATTTCTTTAATAGCATATTGGTTGGCATCGGCATATTGCTGTGCCAACTCTCTGCCCATTTGATTTTGAATTTTATTGTATATAAGCTCATGCTGTGAGGTTATCTTTGCTGTTGTATAGCCAGTGGCTCCATTTAAAATACGATTACCTTCTAGAATAGCTATGTTAAATCCCTCATTAACTAGCTGATAGGCACAGGCAATACCAGCAAAGCCCCCGCCTACAATTAATATATCGACCTTAATATCCTCATTTAGAGTAGGATAGTTAGTAGGCTCTGTGGTTGCTATCCAATAGGACTCAGGCGGTCTATTAAAATTTTTTTGCTGCTCTATATTCATTGCTTTCATCAACTGCCTTGTTCAGTTTTAAAAATTGTTTTGTTCTATCTCCATCTCCAAGGGAATTAAGATAAACAATCTCTTCAGGTATTACTTTAATTACCATTAAGTCGTTCATTTGGGGTTTACTTCCATCTAACATCCTACATTGCTGTTGTGCTTCATCAAATAGACGAGGCTCCTGCAAACTTGTAACAGCCTTACCAAAAATTTGGACTCCTTTAATCTGTCTAAAGTCAACATAATCGGTATTAACTAAAAGGCAGACCTTTGGATTGCGTTCAATAAAATTAAATTTTTCTCCTCCTGCTGATAGAATATAGATATTCATATTGTTTCCTAAAAAATAACGCACAGGGCTGCTTCTAGGTATATGGTCTACACATGTAGCGAGGGATCCTTGACTGCGGTCTTTCAAAAACTCTACTATATGATTCTTCAATTCACTCATGGTCATTTGCTTGTTATTCATTTTTAGCCTCCTTTAAAATTGTTGAATTCTATTTATAATATTTGCATTTTATAAGCGTATTATCCCTTATAAGCTAAACTTAGTGTGCCAATTCAATACCTTATAAAAATAACTATTGATACGTGAGTACCTCTTTGATTTTGATAAGAAAATTTGCTTTTAGTTTTCCCTAAATCAGCATGAAGCTAACGTAAAATAGCTATTATAAAAACCATGGCACTAATTACATAACTATCACAATAGATTAATCTTATCTTTTATACTATTAATTTCTTATGTATTACAAAATCTTTAACTGAATATGTAATCACACCTTTGTGCAAAATAATGTTTAGTTAAGAAACATTGTAAAAATTTACTGGATTTAAACTACCTAAAATATAATGAAAAGGAGAGTTTATATGTATAGACAAGAAACCATGGATGGTAATCAAGCAGCCGCATATGCATCCTATGCTTTTACTGAAGTAGCATCCATTTTTCCCATTACTCCTTCTACACCTATGGCTGAGGGAGTTGATGAATGGGCTGCCCATGGAAAGAAAAATATATTTGGTCAAGATGTAAGAGTAATTGAGATGCAGTCAGAAGCGGGTGCTGCTGGAGCTATGAGAGGCGCTCTTCAAGCTGGAGCTCTGGCAACCACCTATACAGCCTCTCAAGGACTTCTCTTAATGATTCCTCATATTTACAAAATGGTCGGAGAACTCTTACCAGGAGTACTTCATGTTAGTGCTAGATCTATTGCAACTCATGCTTTATCAATATATGGAGATCACCAGGATGTCATGGCATGTAGACAAACTGGAGTGGCTATGCTTGCATCAAGCAATGCTCAAGAGGCCATGGATTTTGGATTTATTGCCCATTTATCGGCTATTAAATCAAGAGTTCCCTTCATACATTTTTTTGATGGATTCAGAACTTCACATGAATATCAAAAGGTTAATGTAGTGGAATATAAAGATGTTGAAAAGCTTATAGACTATAAAGCTCTTGAAGATTTTCGAAATAGAGCTTTAAATCCTGATCATCCTGTTGTTCGAGGTACTACCCAAAATCCAGATATCTATTTCCAACAAAGAGAAAGCGCTAACCCTTTCTATAATGCTGTACCTGGCATTGTCCAGAGTTACATGGATCAAATGAGCCAAATTACTGGTCGGAAATATAAGTTATTTGACTACTATGGAGCTCAGGATGCAGAACATATTATAGTTGCCATGGCTTCAGTTACTGGTACCATATCAGAAGTAGTGGATTACCTCAACGCCCGAGGGGAAAAGGTTGGCATGGTAAAGGTAAATCTTTACAGGCCATTTTCTGAAGAACATTTCCACCAGGTTATACCACAGACTGTTAAAAAAATTGCAGTATTAGATCGTACAAAAGAGCCTGGTTCTATAGGAGAGCCTTTATACTTAGACATAGTTAAGGCTTTTAAAAATAAGGAGAATGCCCCTGTTATAGTAGGTGGTAGATACGGACTTTCGTCCAAAGATACTAGACCATCCCAGATCCTTGCAGTATTTAATAATCTAAAACAGAGTTCTCCAAAGGATGGCTTTACAATCGGAATTATAGATGATGTGACTCACACATCCTTACCCGAAGAGAAGATAATAGAAACAACACCAGAAGGTACTATTAGTTGTAAGATATGGGGCTTAGGCTCAGATGGTACAGTTGGGGCAAATAAGACTGCTATTAAAATAATCGGAGACAATACAGACCTATATGTTCAAGGATATTTTTCCTATGATAGTAAAAAGTCTGGTGGTGTCACAGTATCTCACCTAAGGTTTGGGCCAAAGCCTATAAAATCAGCTTATTTAGTCTATAGTGCTGATTACATTGCTTGCCATAATCAGGCATACGTTTATCAGTTTGATCTGCTTAAAGGATTAAAGAAGGGTGGAACCTTTGTTCTCAACTGTTCTTGGGCTTCTGATGAAATTGAAGAATACGTACCATCACATATAAGAAGATATATAGCTCAAAATGATATTAAATTTTATATAATTGATGCCATGAAAATTGCATCTGAAGTAGGTCTAGGAAATAGAATAAATATGGTAATGCAAGCCGTGTTTTTTAAACTAGCCAATGTTATTCCCGTGGATGAAGCTTTAAATTATCTTAAGAAATCTATTGAAGATATGTATGGTAGAAAGGGAGAAGACATCGTTGAAATGAATATTAGAGCTGTTGACAGAGCTATAGCAGCATTGGTTGAAATAGAAGTTCCCCCAACCTGGGCATCTGAAGAAGATAAAGATATAGAGGATATGGATGTACCTGATTTTGTAAAGAATATACAAGTACCCATGGCCAGACATGAGGGTGATGAGCTACCTGTAAGTGCCTTTGTAGGTATGGAAGATGGAACCTTTCCCTTAGGTACAACAGCTTACGAAAAACGGGGAATAGCTCCTATGATTCCCCAGTGGCAAATTGAAAAATGTATACAATGCGGCAGATGCTCCTATGTATGTCCCCATGCTACCATAAGACTTTTCCTATTGGATGATGAGGAAAAGAATAGAGCACCAAAGACTTTTGAAACTAAAAAGGCTTTAGGAAGAGGGATAAATCATCTTCATTTTAGGGTTCAAGTATCTCCTCTAGATTGTACAGGATGTGGTAACTGTGCCGATGTATGTCCTGCAAAAGGAAAAGCCTTAGTTATGCAACCTGCAGAACAGGAAATTAGGATGCAAGAGGAAAACTGGGAATTTGCTATGACAGTATCAATGAAAGATCATTTAACGGATACTAATACCTTGAAGGGAAGTCAATTTAGAAGACCCTTATTAGAATTTAACGGTGCTTGTCCAGGATGTGGAGAAACCCCATATATTAAACTTCTTACTCAGTTATATGGTGAGAGAATGGTAATCTCCAATGCAACAGGATGCTCATCAATTTGGGGTGCATCAGCGCCTTCAATAGCATATACCACCAATTGGAACGGTAAGGGTCCAGCTTGGATAAATCCATTATTTGAAGATGCTGCTGAATTTGGATATGGATTGTTACTTGGTTCCAAGCAAATTAGAAGTAAAATAGCAGAGCTAATGAAACAGGCAATAGATTCTCCTATCCCTCAGAATATAAAAAATGCTTTTATAGATTGGCTAGATAATATGGATGATGGAGAAGGCTCCAAACAGGCTACTGAGAAAATATTAGAATTATTGGATGGATATGATTATCAAAACAATCCAATAATCCAAGAAATTATGAAAAGAAAAGACCATTTAATCAAAAAATCCTTCTGGGCTATAGGAGGAGATGGTTGGGCATATGACATCGGTTACGGTGGTCTAGATCATGTTCTGGCTAGTGGAGATGATATAAATATATTAGTTATGGATACGGAACTTTATTCCAATACAGGAGGACAAAGTTCTAAATCCACACCTTCAGCTTGCGTCGCTAAACTAGCCGCTGCAGGAAAAAGGGCAAGAAAAAAGGATTTAGGTCTTATGGCCATGACTTATGGAAATGTATATGTTGCTCAAATTGCCATGGGCGCTGACATGAACCATACCATAAGAACTATTATCGAAGCAGAAAAATATAAAGGACCATCCCTAATAATTGCATACTCACCATGCATTAACCATGGGATAAAATCTGGAATGGGGACCAGCATGATGCAAGAGAAAAGGGCAGTGGAGGCAGGATATTGGCATCTGTATAGATATAATCCTGATCTCAAAAAAGAGGGTAAAAATCCCTTTATACTAGACTCTAAAGAACCTACTAATGATTATAAGGAGTTTATCCATAGCGAAATTCGATATTCACAATTAATGAACGTATTTCCTGAGATCGCTGATGATATGTTTGAGTTATCTGCTGAGCATGCAGCAGAAAGGTATAGAAGATATAAAAGCTTAGCGGAACATGAAATATTATAAATAAAAAGAGGGCAAAGCCCTCTTTTCATTTTTGATTTGTTTCAACATATTCCTTTGCGTTCCTGACTTGAACTTCATTTGGAATATTAACTTTGGAATCAGTTTTTAGTTTCTCAGCATCTGCCCATGCTGCAGTATAATGGTTTTCCATAGGTATTTTTACATTTTTAAGCTTAAACTTGTTTTTTGCCATACTATCCTCCATTGCTTATTTTATCTTTATTGAGTTTATAATAATATACTTGCCCAAAATGCAGTTTTTATTACTTTATTATTATCTTAAGTTTTGATAAAATAGTTGAAATTAGAGGATTTGTTATATTATTTGAAATTGAAGGAGGAAAAACCTTGAGAATTTTATTTGTCGCAGATATACATGGTTCTCTTTATTTTACAAACAAAGCCTTGGAGGCTTTTTACAGAGAAAATGCTAATTATATTGTACTATTGGGCGATGTCTTATATCATGGAGCTAGAAACCCGCTCCCTAAAGATTATAATCCAGCCCAAGTTGCAAATCTTTTAAACAAACATAGAGATAGAATAATTGCTGTGAGAGGTAATTGTGATAGTGAAGTGGATCAAATGGTACTTTCTTTCCCTATTATGAGTGATTACTCAACCATTTTATGTAATGAAAGGCGTATATTTTTAACCCATGGCCATATTTACAACAAAGACAATCTCCCAAAGTTAAGCTCAGGCGATATTTTATTTTATGGCCATACCCATATAAACGAAGTAATAAAAACGGACAATATATATGTTATTAATTTGGCTTCTATTACGTTACCCAAAGAGAATAATCCTCATTCATATGGAATTCTAGATAATAACATATTTACTATTAAGAATGTTGAAGGAAACATTTTCAGAGAAATAGATTTAACCTAACTAGCTCATTGTGCTTGTTCCTCCCACAACAATAATGGTAACCAATACTTTACTTCATCACTAATTTGGACAAAAATACGGCTTATTATATTTTAAATTAATAAGTATATTGACATTTACGTAACGTAAAGGTGTATAGTCATATCTAAAGGAGGTGGTTGTATGGAATATACTGTTAAAGGATTGAGCAAGCTAGCTGGTATAATCAGCAGAACCCTAAGGTATTATGATGAAATTGGACTTCTTAAACCAACTAGAATAAATTCCTCAGGATATAGAATCTATGGACAAAAAGAAATAGATCTACTGCAGCAGATTTTATTCTATAGGGAATTAGGGGTTAGTTTAAGCAAAATAAAAGAAATCATACACGACCCTTCCTTTGATATTGATTCTGCCCTTATAGAGCATCGTAAAGCTCTTATAGAGCGGAGGAAACAACTGGATCTACTAATTTCCAATTTAGACAAAACCATTGCTTCAAGAAAGGGAGGAATAAAAATGAGTGATAAAGAAAAATTTCAAGGTTTCAAGCAAAAAATGATTGAGGAAAATGAAAGAAAATATGGTAAAGAAATAAGAGAAAAGTATGGTGAAGATGCGGTTAACAAATCAAACGCGAAGATACTGGGCATGACTCAGGAACAATATAATGAATGGACAAATCTTGCATCTCAGATAACAGAAACTCTGAAAGAAGCATTTGCCACAGGAGATCCTGGAAGTGAGCTGGCACAAAAAGCTGCTGATCTTCATAAACAATGGCTAAGCTTTACATGGCCTTCCTATAGCAAAGAAGCTCATGCAGGCCTTGCGCAAATGTATGTAGACGATGAAAGATTTACAAAATACTATGATAAAGAGCAGCCTGGCTTGGCAAAATTTCTTAGAGATGCTATATTAATCTATACTGGTGTAGTAGAGAATGGAAATTAACATAAATGTAGCTATCATGTTAACATACAAATAATTCATATATTTATACTGTCTTATAAGATTTCACAGATAATAAAGTTGGTTGAAATATGTCGTAAAGAGTTATAATATAGTTATAACTCTTTCTTTTTTTGTTTATTATTTGATTTATTTATGGTGATATCTTCTAGGGGGTTGTTCATGACTTGTAATTGCGTTAATGGAGAAAGAAAAAATTGTATACAACTTGTTCCTATATTCAGCAGCTTAAATTACGATGAAATGATGGAAGTTGCAAGGATAACCACAGATAGAACTTATGAAAAAGGCGAAATGATTTATATGGCTGGAGATGAGGTTAAAAAGCTCTATGTTATTCATAAAGGAAAAGTAAAAATATCCAGGCTATCTGATACTGGCAAGGAACAGGTAATAAGAGTTTTAGGACCAGGTCAGTTTATGGGAGAACTTTCTCTCTTTAGTCCTCATCCCCTAACCGATAATGCTGAAGCTTTAGAAAAAACCACTGTTTGTATTATAGACGGTTTTGAAATAAAGAAGCTTATGGCCAAATATCCAACCATTGCCATAAAGGTACTAGAAGAGTTAAGTAATAGACTAGAAAAAACCGAAAACCTAATTGAGAATATTAGCTTGCATGGAGTGGAGCGTAGGCTGGTAGATACTCTACTCAGTATGGCTAATGAACAGGGTGAAGTTATACTTAAAATGAGCAGAAAGGATCTAGCATCCCATTTAGGCATGAGCAGGGAAACTTTAAGTCGCAAGCTATCTGCTTTCCAAGATCTTGGATTTATTGAGCAAATTGGACACAAAAAAATAATAATATTAGATAAGGAAGCGCTTATAACAAGTGTTCAGAATTGATACTCTATAGAATACTATGATTAACTACTGTTTTTTCTATGCAAGGCCCAAACTCTTCTAATTATTCTTGGTTTGGGTCTATTACATTTAAATAAATAGGAGAAGATTAAGTTGAGAGATACAAAGAAACAAATATTTACGAATTCCTATATACTAATGGCTTTAGCATTGATTAGTTGTTTTCTTTGGGGTAGTGCCTTTCCCTCGATTAAGGTCGGCTATAGACTCCTTTCTATAGGAGCAGAAGATACTTACGAAAAAATAGTATTTGCAGGTTATAGATTTTTCTTATCCTCCATGATGATATTTGCTTTCTGTTTAGTAACGGGAAGATCGCTGAAACTAAAGAAAAAATCTCATTTACCAAAGGTATTTTTCTTAGGGATATTGCAGACTACTATACAGTATACGTTTTTTTATATAGGACTTTCAAATACTAGCGGTACTCTAGGCTCCATACTTTCTTCTAGCAGTACATTTTTTACTGTTATCCTTGCTCATTTTTTCTACAAGGCGGATAAACTAACCTTAAGACGAGTTGCTGGAGTAATACTAGGATTTGTAGGAATAGTCATTGCAAATATAAAGGGCAATGGAGTTCAAGGAGGATTTTCTATTACTGGTGAAGGCTTTGTGATTATTTCAAGTTTAGTAGGAGCCGTGGCTGGAATTTATACAAAAAAGATATCTAAAGATATATCTCCTTTTGCTATTTCAGGATATCAACTATTCATCGGATCCATTATATTAATTTTTATTGGCTTTGTTGGGGGAGGTAGGGAAATTGTTTTTACACCAAAAAGTTTTATACTTTTACTATACTTAGGCTTCATATCTGCAGCTGCTTTTACGTTGTGGGCAATTTTGTTGAAATATAATGGCGTAGGAAAAGTTAGCATATATAAATTTACCATACCACTATTTGGAACATTATTGTCCTTCATTTTCCTGCAAGAAAAATTTATGGGGTTTTACGTTATAACTTCCGCTATTTTGGTATCATTGGGTATATTGCTTATCAACGCGACATCCAAGTCAAAAATAAACAAATAGGTTATATATTGAACTAAATCTGCCCTTAATACAAAAAATATATATTGATTTGATTGCAAAAATTTATTTGAAAGAGGGTAGAATTCTATGAATATGCTTGGTGGTAATAATTATAATGGACCATTTTTTGGCGGGAGCAATGGCTTTTTTATGTATCCTTTTTTACCAAATCAACAAGACAATGATGAGAGTAAAATGGCACACGATAGTTATCAAGTTTATGTAAATGGTGATTATGTAGGCGATAAGTTATCCATCGCCCAAGGGGATGGGGGATGGAGAGCAATTGAAAGTTATCTTCAAAGCAGAGATTTTAGGGGATATCAGCTTACTAGAGATGGCAATCGCATATATGTTGATGTACAGAATGAGGAGGAGGCAGAGGCCATACGCAATCATTTAGCTGTTTACACTCAAATAAGGTAATAATAACAATATATAAAAAGCCTTGGTAGATAGTATCAAGGCTTTATTATTTCTTTTACATTTTATCTGTCAACACATATAACAAACCATAGATATATTTAACTTTGCAATAACGACATGATTTAAAATAATAAAGATGGGTAAATATAATATTAAAGTACTATAAAAATAAATCGCTTATGGAAAGGAGTTATTAAATTGGATAAAGTCAAGTTAGCAGTAATTTATTATAGCTCTACTGGAACAAATTATCAGCTTGCTAAGTGGGCTGAGGAGGGCGCTAAAGAATTAGGCGCTGAGGTAAGATTGTTAAAAGTTCAAGAACTGGCTCCCGATGCTGCAATAGATTCAAATCCGGCTTGGAGAAAGCATTTCGATGATACAAAGGATGTACCAATAGCAACATCTGAAGATTTAGATTGGGCAGATGCTATTATTATTAGCTCACCTACTCGTTTTGGAAATGTAGCTTCTCAAATGAAGCAGTTTTTAGATATTCAAGGTGGCCTATGGGCTCAGGGCAAACTTATGAATAAAGTGGTTAGTGCTATGTCCTCTGCAAGTAATCCTCATGGTGGACAGGAAGCTACGATTAAGGCTATATATACAACTATGATGCATTGGGGTGCTATTATTGTACCACCTGGATATACAGATAATTCCATATTTGCTGCAGGAGGAAATCCCTACGGTACCAGTGTTACAGTTGGCGAAGATGGCAACATGGTAGAAGATGTTAAGGAGGCTGTAAAACATCAAGCTAAGAGAACAGTGGAAGTAGCAGCGTGGATTAAAAAAGGCAAAAAATAAAATAATTATGTAACCTAAATAAAGCCACCTTCATACTATATTAGTGGGTCTAGGATATATCAAAATATATATCAGAATATAGGCCCTAATATAGATGGAGGTGTTGTAATGTCTGGATTCAAGCCTTGGCACGACTGGAGAGATTGTGAATTAGAAGAGGAACTTAGAGAATGTGTGGCTGAATTGGAATGGTATAGAGAAAAACTTAAAGAATGTAAAGAAGAGCTAAAGAAATGCCATAAGAAGCATGATAGAGATGATGATAAAGACCGCGAAAAACCTAAGAGACCAAGATATGAAGACGACGAAGACGATGATATAAAGAATGGCAATCCCAAAAGACGACATGGAAAAGATAAAGATGATATAGACGATAAGGATAAGGATAAGGATAGAGGTAGAGACAAGGATAAAGACAGAGACAAAGACAAGGATAAAGATAAAGATAAGGATAAAGATAAAGATAAAGACAAGGATCCTTGCAAACCACACCACACAGAATCCTTTAAAGATGAACTGAAGCAGATTATAAACAGAACAGTTGGCATCAAGACTGGTAGCAAGACTCGATATGTAGTAGTAATAGAAGTAAAAGATAATTATGTCAAAGCTATCGCCGCTGAAACAGGTGCAATAGTAGTATTCCAAATAAGCCAAATTGATTATGTAGAATATCCATCTTAATAAAAAAATCATATTTGCCCCCGAAAAACCTAGGGGGCAAATATGATTATACATTCATCTTAACAAAATCAATTCTTTGTAACGGGATAATGTATATGCTTTCTAAAACCACAAGAGTTAAGCACTCCCTATTTATTTCTGTCAATACACCTTGTACTTCAGAGCCATTAATGCAAATGAATATCTGTTTCATTAGCCATTTTTTTAGCATATTATATAACTCATTTTCTTGCTTTTGCTGACACTGGAAATTATGAGTATTTAGTTTTTCTTGTATCAAAATTTCAAATCTATTTATATCTCTTGTGTTTTCATGGATCATCTTCTCAATCTTATTTAACTTATCTTCATAGGTTTTAAAATTCAATATTTCTAACTGTATTGGCTTATTTGTTGATTTCGGGGTTTCTTTTTCATTAATTTTATTCGCTATATTAGATTCAACTATGCAAGCACTAGATTCTTTTATGGTATCACACTGATATGGAGATGACATCAAAGAAAATAGAATTTTTCTAGCTGATGTCTTGTTAGGACAAATATATGAGCCAGTCATATTATAGCACCTCTTTTAAATAATCTTTTGGTATCACTCCTTCATAGTAAAATAACCATATAAAATACCAATCATTTATATTCTTAATTAAATAATATGTTCGGAAATTGTTTAATGTGTCTTGATGAATATTTATTGTACAGATTGGATTCACTGTACAGGCTTTATAGGTTGTGATATAATAAATTTGTTGTGGGAAAATATAGCTATATTTAAAAGCATATTTGTCCAAAATATTATAAATAAAAGTATTCGAACAGCTTTTAGCTAATAGTAAAACTTATATCACAAATGTTAAAAGCTGTAGCATATGCATCAAAATTCACAATACCCTTTGAAGAGAGTGAGGAATATATATGGCGCGTACAGTTGGTACTATAGCTAGAGGTATAATAACTCCTATAATTAAAGAAGGTGATGATTTAGTACAGATTGTAGTTGATTCTGTTCTTAAGTCTGCTAAAAACGATAACTATGATTTAAGAGATAGAGATGTACTTGGCATTACTGAATCTTTGGTTGCACGTGCACAGGGAAATTATATATCTATTGATGATATAGCTGCTGATATAAACAGATTATTTCACGGAGATATTGGAGTAGTATTTCCTATATTGAGCAGAAATAGATTTGCTTTAATACTTAAAGGTATAGCCTTGACAGGGAAAAAAGTGTATGTTATTCTAGATTATCCTTCAGATGAATTGGGAAATCACTTAATGGATATAGATAAAATGTATGAAAAAGGTATTAATTCTTATACTGGTGTTCTTACTGAAAAGCAATATAGGGACTTGTTCGGTGAAAAGGTTCCTCATCCATTTACAGGGATTGACTATGTAGAGTTATATAAAAGCCTTGGAGTTAACGGTAATGTTGAAGTATATCTTTCAAAGGATCCAAGAGCTATTTTGGACTATACAAAGGAGATTTTGGTAGCTAATATTCATGATAGGTATAGAACTAAGAATATCTTGCTTAAGGCTGGAGCAGAAAAAGTATTATGCTTGGATGATATTTTAACTAAACCCATTTCAGGCAAAGGATATAATGAAGAATATGGACTGTTGGGATCTAATATGGCTACAGAAACTACATTAAAACTTTTTCCTCGGGACTGTCATAAGATTGTAATGGAAATACAGAAAGCATTAAAAGAAAAAACCGGCAAGAATATTGAAGTAATGATTTATGGAGACGGAGCTTTTAAAGATCCTAAAGGCAGGATTTGGGAGCTAGCTGATCCAGTGGTTTCTCCTGGTTATACTCCTGGGCTAGAAGGTACACCAAATGAAATTAAGCTTAAATATATTGCCGACAGTCAGTCAGAAAACCTAACTCCTGAAGATATGGAACAACTGGTAAAAAGTAAAATAAAAGATAAGGAAAATAACTTAATAGGTAAAGCTGAATCAATGGGCACAACACCTAGACATCTAACGGATTTATTGGGAAGTTTATGTGATTTAGTCAGTGGAAGCGGTGACAAGGGAACCCCTGTAGTATTAGTTCAAGGTTATTTTGATAACTTTGCTACAGAATAATTGGCTATAAAATTGCTAACAGTATTTTACCATAAAACCCAGCAATATCATATATAAAGTGATTTTGCCGGGTTTTTTTATCCAAAGATTATGGTTGTTATAATCATTGGTTTATATTGAATCTATTGGAAAGGAGTGTGTTGAAAGTGGTGGAGATTAAAGGCAAATATAACACTGCTATAGTTTTTACCCATAACATTGAAAAGGGCGCTATTGATCAGATACGTGAGTTGTGTGATCAAGAATTTATCAGTGGAAGTATTATAAGGGTTATGCCCGATGTACATGAGGGATTGGGCTGTACTATAGGGACAACCATGACTATACAGGATAAAATAGTTCCTAACCTAGTTGGAGTGGATATAGGCTGTGGAATTGAGACTATTAAGCTAAAAAATAAAAATTTAGATTTAGAGAAGCTAGACAGAATTATATATAAGTATATTCCTTCTGGATTTAATATAAGAAAAAGCGAGCATGAGTATACGCAAAATATTCCATTTAATAAATTAGTGTGTAAAAATTACATAGATTTAAATAGAGCTCGTCTTAGCATTGGGACTTTGGGAGGGGGCAATCATTTTATTGAAGCAAACCAAAATAAAAAGGGTGAACTTTATTTAAATATACATTCTGGAAGTAGACATTTAGGAAAACAGGTAGCTGAATATTATCAAAATCTAGCCTATGAAAAGTTAAAAAGCAAATCGATAAATATAAAGAAATATTTAGCATATTTGGAAGGACAGGATTTTAATGATTATTTAAATGATATGGCCATAGTTCAAAAATATGCCGTTTTAAATCGTAAAGCTATAGTTGATGAAATTATCAATAGAATGGAAATTGATATTGAAGAGCAGTTTACCACTATTCATAATTATATAGACCTAGACGATATGATACTTAGGAAAGGTGCTATCTCCGCGAAAAAAGACCAAAAAATATTAATTCCCATCAACATGAGGGATGGAAGTCTAATATGCATAGGTAAAGGGAATAAGGATTGGAATTATTCAGCACCCCATGGGGCAGGCAGGGTAATGAGCAGGAGAGAAGCGAAAAGGCAAGTTAGCCTTGAAGAATTTAAAAAATCTATGAAAGGTATATATACAACATCAGTAAATAGGTCAACTATTGATGAAGCGCCAATGGCATACAAACCTATAAATGAAATAATAGATAGTATTCAGGATACTGCTGAAATATTGGAAATCATCAAACCAATATATAACTTCAAAGCAGCATAGAGCCATAGTACTTTCAAAACTATAAAAGCCGGTATAAACATAGTATTCTTGTAGATACCGGCTTGTCATTATTTTTTATGTTTATTGTTCTATTATACTGCCATCAGTTCCTATGGTTACCACTTGCCATGGAATCATTTTGTTGCTATCCATTAACGCTTTCTGAACTGCATAAACAAGCCCACCACAACAAGGTACTGACATACGTAGAACGGTAACACTATTTATATTATTGTCCTTGAGTATTTGGGTTAGCTTTGCAGCATAATCCATATTATCTAGCTTTGGACAACCAATTATTGTTATTTTGTCCTTCATATAATTCCTATGAATATTAGCATAGGCAAAGGCAGTACAATCAGCAGCCACTAACAACTTTGCATTTTCAAAATATGGTGCATTAACCGGCACTAATTGAATTTGGCAAGGCCATTGGTTTAGATGTGATTCTATTGGTGCTTGAAACTCTGTAGTATTTTCATTCCTATTATTATTTCTTTTTATTGTAGTTACATTAGTACCAGGACATCCGCAAGCAAAATTTTGAGGCTTAGTTTCTTGATCCTCTCGATCTACTAAGGTTATTGCTCCCGTTGGACATTCAGGAAGACAGTTTCCTAATCCATCGCAAAGGGAATCACTTATCAATCTTGCTTTTCCGTCAATTATCTCAATTGCACTTTGCTGACATACATTGGCACAGAGTCCACATCCTATACACTTTTCTTCATCAATTCTCATTACTTTAATAGCCATTGAATATTCCCCCTTAAATTTTCTAACTCAATTACATTGACAGTTTTATTATATTATAGTAAAATCCAATTAATCGGTAACAATTGTTACTATGATAGGAGGTTACATCTTGTATAAAAAGTGGCTGCAAATAATTATTAAAAGTGCTCTATTTCAAGGCATAGAGGAAGAGCAATTAAACATAATTCTACAATGTATAAGGCCTAGAATAGTAAAGTATAATAAAGATGAATTTATAGCATTAGCTGGTGATGACTTTAAAGAAATAGGTCTGGTCTTATCTGGCGAAGCTATGATTGTCAAGGAAAATGCAGCTGGTAATCGTGTAATTATTTCTATGATTAAACCTGGAGAGCTATTTGGAGAAATGGCGGCTTTTTCAGGCAAATCAAAATGGCCCTCTAGTGTAATTGCCCAAAAATCCTGTATCGTTCTATTTATCTCTCCTAAAGCAATTATATCCCAATGTGAAAAGTTGTGTGTTAGTCATCAACTTTTGATTATGAACATGCTTAATATAATATCAAATAAAGCTCTAATTCTCAATAGAAAGGTGGAATATTTGTCCATAAGAAGCATAAGGGGGAAGATTATTCATTATTTATTGGAACAATATAAGCATAAAGGGAAAAATAACTTTACTTTACCTTTAAACCGAACTGAACTAGCAGATTTCTTAAACATTCCCAGACCATCTCTATCTAGGGAAATGTGCAGAATGCGCGACGAAGGCCTCATTGACTTTCATCGCTCTTCCATAAAAATAAACAATGTGGAAAATCTAAAAGCATTGGCCGAGCTATAAATTTATACTAGTATGGATAATAATAATATGGTAGTATATACTAAATAAAAACACTAGGAGGTACTGTTGTGAGCTTTAGAATTAACGATAAGGTTACATGGGTAGGAAAAATAGATTGGGAATTAAGGCTTTTTCATGGTCACGAATATTCTGTGCATAGGGGCTCAAGCTATAATTCCTATTTAATAAGGGATGAAAAGACTATTCTAATTGATACAGTGTGGCTACCATTTGCTAAGGAATTTATAGAAAATCTTAAAAAAGAAATAGATTTAAAAGAGATTGATTATATCATAATAAATCATGCTGAAGTTGATCATAGCGGTGCACTCCCTGAGCTTATGAAAGAAATTCCAAACACTCCTATTTACTGTTCTGCCAATGCTATTAAATCAATAAAAGGTCATTATCATCAGGACTGGAACTTTGTGCCTGTAAAAACTGGAGATACCTTAAATATTGGATCCAATGACCTCATTTTTGTTGAAGCTAGAATGTTGCATTGGCCAGACAGCATGTTTACATATATGACTAATGACAATATTCTATTTAGTAACGATGCTTTTGGTCAGCATTATGCTTCAGAGTATATGTATAACGATCTAGTGAATCCAGACGAACTCTATAGTGAAGCAATAAAATACTATGCAAATATTTTAAATCCCTTTAGTGCTCTAGTAGAGAGGAAGATTGATGAACTTATAAAGATGGAATTGCCCATTGACATGATTTGTCCAAGTCATGGAATTATCTGGAGAAAACATCCTCTCCAGATTGTAGAGTTATATAAAAAATGGGCACAAGCATACCAAGAGGATCAGATATCCATCATTTACGATACTATGTGGCAAGGCACTAGACGAATGGCAGATGCAATAGCAGAAGGAATTAAAAAAGTTGATGATAAAGTTAACATAAAGCTTTATAACGCCTCCATAACCGACAAGAATGATGTTATAACAGAAATTTTCAAGTCAAAGGCTATTATATTAGGTTCTCCAACGGTAAATGGCAGTATTCTAACCTCTATGGCTGCTATAGTAGATTTAATAAAGGGGCTAAGATTTAAAAACAAGAAAGCAGCTGCCTTCGGATGCTATGGCTGGAGTGGAGAATCATTGAAGATATTAAATGAACACTTAGAAAATGCTGGTTTTGAACTTGTAAGTGATGGAATTAGGGAAATGTGGAATCCGGACGAATCAGCTCTTGAACGATGCAGAGAATTTGGAAAGAAATTCGCTGAAAGTCTATAATCAATAAATAGACAAGAATAAAAAGAAAAGCTAGCAAATTATATCAATAAATTTGCTAGCTTTTTAATACTTTCTTTATCTGTGACTGGCTAAAAAGAACAAAGCAATGGTACCAGGACCAGCATGGGCACCAATAACAGGCCCAATAGGATTCACTATAATTTCCTTTACCCCCAATTTTTCTCTAATCATATCAGCTAGGTAATTTGCATCATCTATAGAATCACCATGGCTAATAAACACAGTTTGTTCTGCAGGGTTTGTTGCAGTTTGTTCCATTTTTTCAAAGAGAGTTTTTAGAGCTTTTTTTCTCCCTTTTACCTTTTCAACAGGAACTAATCTGCCTTCATTATCCACATGAAGAACTGGCTTAATATTTAGTATACTACCCACAAAGGCAGCAGCTCCAGAAAGTCTACCACCTCTTTTTAAATGTTCTAAATCGTCAACAGTAAACCAATGGGCTAACCTCAATTTGTTATTCTCAACCCACTGAACAATTTGTTGGTGATCCCAGCCCTTATCACGAAGATCTAAAGCATGGTGTACCAAAAGTCCTTGTCCCATTGATGCGCTACGGGTATCAATGATACTTATTACTGCTTCTGGGTATTCTTCTAATAACATTTCACGAGCTAATAATGCACTATTATAACTACCGCTTAAGGCAGATGAAAAGCACATATAGATTATTGATTTGCCTTCTTCCAAAAAGTTTCTAAAAAAATCCATATAGGTTTGAGAATTAACCTGGGAAGTTGTTGCCATTTCACCTTGCCTAACTCTATTATAGAATTCAGAATAAGATAAGGTTTGACCGAGATCATCCTTTAGATCCTTACCCATAAAATTGTAAGTAAAACTTATTATAGGGAGATCGCGTTTTTTTACATACTCCAAAGAAAGATCACTGCAAGAATCGGTTATTATAATGGGCTCCATATTTGCCTCCTTAAAATATATTAACATTACATTTTTTACTATTATACCCACAATAAAGGTAATGCAAACCATTTTTTAATCAGTATATCACAATTATAGAGTTATAGTATAAAATTTCTCAATAAATCATCTAATGTTTCTCTACGCCTAATAAGAACATGACTGCCATCGCATTTTACCAATACCTCAGCTGGCCTAAGACGATTATTATAATTGGAGGACATAGAATATCCATAGGCACCAGCATCCATAACACCCAGAATATCTCCTACTTCAATTTTGGGAAGAAGTCGATCTTGAGCAATTATGTCTCCACTTTCACAGATGTTTCCCACCACAGTAACTTTCTCCAAAGAGCTACTGTTATTGTCAGGTATATTTTTATAGACTTCAATATCATGATGAGAACCATATAACATGGGTCTAGCCAAAACATTAAATCCTATATCTGTACCTATATATATTGTTTGGTTATTTTGCTTCTTAGCATGTACTGTTCCTAAAACTACAGCACATTCGGCAACAATATAACGCCCTGGTTCAATCTTAAACTCTACTTTCTTTCCATAGCTTTCAGCCCATTTTTCTAATACTTTGGAAAGTTTTTTACCAAATTCTTTTAGCTCTAGTCTAGGTTCATTATCCTGCTTATGATAGGGAATACCAAAACCTCCACCAATATCAATAAACTCAAGATTGGAAAATTCCTTAGCAGCTGATAATAATAACTTAGCGCCTTCAATAAAGATGTCTCCATCCATAAACAAGGAACCTAAATGCTGATTAACTCCAACAATATTTAAATTGTATTCTTTAGCTATATCTTTAACTTGAGGTATATATTCTAAATTTATACCAAACTTTGTGTCTTCACCGGCAGTTATAACCTTTTTATGGTGCCCTACTCCAATACCAGGATTTAATCTAACCGCTACACGACCACCAGGATTTATCTCTCCAAACTGCTTTAGTTGTGAGAGAGAATCTACACTAATGAGGATTCCCTGCTTTATAACATATAGCATCTCTTCTTTTGAAATATTATTGCTTATATAAAAAATCTCATTAGACTTATATCCTGCTTTTAACAGTACATGAACCTCTCCTGGAGATATAGCATCTGCATGCAGACCTTCCTCATGTATAATCCTAAGTAACTCTAAATTAGTATTGGCTTTACAGGAATAGTTTACAGTAAAATTGGGATACGAAACAAAAGAGACCATTTCTTGACATCGCTGTCTTAAAATAGACTCATTGTATACATATAAAGGACTACCGTATTTTTCAACAAGTTCTCTAGGAGTAGAATTACCATAAAAATTAGTCTTTTTGGTAAAGTAATAGTTCATAGTGTATGCCTCCAATTTTTAGCGGAAGTAGAATAATCTTATAATACGGAAAAATGTTTTTATTGTCAAGGAAGATAAGCATATTAATTCTTTAGCAGGAAATTCTAGACTATTGTAGAATAAAGATAAAATAAGTATGATTAAGGCATCGCAAAATGAATACCAAAGGAGGAAAAAATGCTAGCAAAGATTAAAAGTGGTGGCATTTTTGGTATTGAAGGTTATATTGTTGATGTGGAAGTGGATATATCAAATGGCCTTCCGGTTTTTGACATAGTTGGATTGCCTGATCTCTCAGTACGTGAAGCCAAAGAAAGGGTAAGAGCAGCTATAAAAAATAGTGGTTTCGAGTTTCCTATTAAGCGCATTACTGTGAATATGGCTCCAGCCAATACAAAAAAAGAAGGTTCAGCTTTTGATCTAGCTATAGCAATCGGTATTCTAATGGCAACCGAGCAAATACCTAAACTCGATAATTTTGATCCTCTATTTTTGGGAGAATTATCTTTAGATGGTACATTAAGGCCAGTAAAAGGTGTCCTTCCTATACTGTTGTCCATAAAAGATAAACATAAAGATGTAATCCTTCCTTACTCAAACGTAGAGGAAGCTGCAAATGTTTCTGGAATAAACATATATCCATTTCATACCTTGAAAGAGCTCGTATCATGTCTGAGAGGAGAATCTAGCCTAACACCATATACTAGACCCGTCAATGCAGATTTGAATTTTGAGGCTTCATTTACAGAAGATTTTAGCGATGTAAAAGGGCAAGAAAGTGTAAAAAGAGCTCTGGAAATAGCAGCTGCCGGTGGGCATAATGTTATTATGATTGGGCCGCCAGGCTCAGGTAAAACTATGTTGGCTAAGAGAATCCCAACAATTCTTCCTGACTTAACCTATAACGAAGCTCTTGAAATTACAAAGATTTATAGCGTTGCTGGCCTGTTAAAGGAGAAAGAGGGAATAATTCGCCGTCGTCCCTTTATCTCGCCACACCATACTATATCGAGTACAGCTCTTGTAGGGGGAGGCAGAATACCAGTTCCTGGGCAAATAAGCTTAGCACATCATGGCGTCCTTTTCTTAGATGAGTTACCTGAATTTAAAAAAGAAGTATTAGAAGTCCTTAGACAGCCTCTAGAAGATGGGGAAATAACCATATCTAGATCGTATGGCACTGCAACTTTTCCAGCTAAATTCATGCTAGTAGGTAGTGCTAATCCATGTAACTGCGGTTATTTTGGTTCCAGTAATGCCAATCATGAGTGTGCCTGTACCCCTTCAGAAATAAAAAGATATTTAGGAAAAATATCAGGACCTTTGTTAGATCGGTTTGATATACATATTGAAGTACCTAGTTTACCATTTCAAAAGCTAAGTGGTAATGAAAAAAGTGAATCCTCTGTTAGTATAAGAGCTAGAGTTAACAAGGCAAGAGAAAGGCAAGTTAAGCGATATTCAAAGGAAGGTATATACTACAACGCGCAGATGAGTTCAAGGCTTATCAGAAAATATTGTATCTTGGACCGATCAGCAAAAGCTTTGATGGAGCAGGCTTTTTCATCTATGAAACTTAGTGCAAGAGCTTATGATAGGATATTAAAAGTAGCCCGTACTATAGCTGATTTAGAAGGAGAAAAAAATATCCAAACCCATCATGTAGCTGAAGCCATTCAATATCGATCTTTGGATAGACAATATTGGTCATGATAGATATATAAGCCAACCTATTGTGCTAATTCAACAAGTTTCGCTATATAGACATGATGAATCCTGGACCTTCGTTTCATATTTGATTTGACAAAAACTAAAGGCCTAATTTATTAAACAAAATAATTATTCAAGGAGGATTATGGTGGAACAGGTTGATGAAAAAATTTTTTGGATATGGCTGTCTCAGATTCCTGGCATTGGTGCAAGGCGATTTCACTTCTTAATCGAGTATTTCGGTAGTGCTAATCAAGTATGGTTAGCTCCAAAAAATGAAATAGTAAAATTAACATCATCTTTAGGAAGTAATGTAGTACACAAAATAATAAATCAGAGAAATGATAATACACTAGATCGAATAAAAAGGATGATGGATTTACCGGAATTTAGGATAATCACCTTGTTGGATGATGAATATCCTACTTTGCTCAAAGAAATTTATGATCCACCGCCTGTTCTCTACTGTAAAGGTTTACCAATTAAAAATCATCAGTCTTCTATTTCTATTGTTGGTTCTAGGAAATCCACTGCTTATGGAAGGCAGATGGCAGAGAAGTTTAGCTATGAGCTTGCAGAAGCTGGAATAACTGTAGTAAGCGGATTGGCAAGAGGCATAGATGCCTTAGCTCATTACGGAGCTTTGAAGGCGGGAGGAAATACAGTTGGAGTCTTAGGCTGCGGAATTGATATAATATACCCACCAGAAAACAGAAAGCTATTTAGCAAAATGGAACAAGAGGGTACAATAATAACCGAATATCCACCTGGTTCAAGTCCTGTAGCAGGAAATTTCCCTGCTAGAAACCGAATTATTAGTGGAATGACTAGTGGTGTGCTGGTTATTGAAGCTGGACAAAAAAGTGGAGCCCTCATAACTGTGGATTTTGCTCTAGAACAAGGAAGGGAAGTATATGCTCTTCCTGGAAATATAAATGTACCCCAAAGCGCTGGCACAAATAAACTACTAAAAGAGGGAGCAAAATTAGTCACGGATGTTCAAGATATTCTCGAAGATCTAGGCATACAGCGAGAAAAGGATAAAAAAGATCAGGTACCTGTTCAGCTTGATTTTTTTGAAACTCAGGTGTATAATGCTCTGCAAGAAGGAGAACGCCATTTAGAAGAATTGTTAAAAGAAACAAAAATGGATATACATAAATTAAATGCTGTATTGACAATGCTTGAAGTTAAGGGAATAGTAAAGCAAATGCCAGGTAAAATATTTATTAGAAACTGGGATGCTTAAACAATGGAGGTTATACAATGGCACAAAATTTAGTAATCGTAGAATCACCAGCAAAGGCAAAGACAATAAAAAAGTTTTTAGGCAGAAATTACAAGGTTGAAGCATCTATGGGACATGTTAGGGACCTACCTAAAAGTCAATTAGGTGTTGACATAGATAATGATTTTGAACCTAAGTATATTACTATCAGAGGCAAAGGTGAAATATTAAAGAAATTGAAAAAAGAAGCGCAAAGTGCTAGTCAAGTATTCCTTGCCACTGACCCTGATAGGGAAGGAGAGGCTATTTCTTGGCATCTAGCCCATGCTCTAAAAATTGATATTAATAACCCTTGCAGAATTGAATTTAATGAAATAACAAAAACAGCAGTAAAAGAAGCTATAAAAAAACCCAGACCCATAAATAAAAACCTGGTAGATGCTCAACAAGCAAGAAGAGTATTAGATCGTATAGTGGGATACCAAATAAGTCCTCTGCTATGGAGAAAAATACGCAAAGGCCTTAGTGCAGGACGTGTTCAATCGGTAGCTACTAGAATTATATGCGATAGAGAGAGAGAAATCCAAAATTTTGTACCTGAAGAGTATTGGTCTTTAGTAGGACAATTTCATAAAATAAATCATACTCAGATATTTGAGGCTAATTTCTATGGTTATAACGGAGAAAAATTTGAATTAAAAAATAAGCAGCAAGTTGACGAAATTATAAATGCTCTAGAAGGAGCAGATTTTATTGTTCATGAAGTAAAAAAGGGAACAAAAAGACGGAATCCTTCACCCCCTTTTACGACTAGTACCCTTCAACAAGAAGCATCTAGAAAACTCGGTTTTACAGCCCAAAAAACAATGATGCTTGCACAGCAACTCTATGAAGGAATTGATATAGAGAATGAAGGTTCTGTAGGTCTTATAACATATATAAGGACTGATTCTACAAGAGTCTCTGCATCTGCACAAAACGAGGCTCTAGACTATATTTTATCTAAATATGGTAAAGAATATAGACCAGATAAACCTAACCAGTTTAGAAGTAAAAGAGGAACTCAAGACGCCCATGAAGCTATACGTCCTACTAGCGTGCTTAGGGATCCTGAGTTAATTAAAGGTTCCTTAAAAAGAGATCAATATCGCTTGTACAAATTAATTTACCAGAGGTTTTTGGCCAGCCAAATGACACCAGCTATTTTTGAAACCATGATTATTACTATAAAAGGGAAGGACTATATCTTTAGGGCTACTGGTTCTCGAAAGATTTTTCAAGGTTATTCTATCCTATATGAAGAAGGTAGTGATGAGGCAAAAGAGGAAAAAGATATAGATTTACCTGAGGTGGCAGTAGGTGAAAAGTTAGAGCTAAAGGAATTAGTGCCTAACCAGCATTTTACCCAACCACCTCCTCGATATACTGAAGCTTCTTTGGTACGTACTCTTGAGGAAATGGGCATTGGAAGGCCAAGTACTTATGCTCCTACAATCCATACTATAACGTCAAGAGGTTATGTAGAAAGGGATAAAAGAACCTTAATTCCCACTGAATTAGGCTTCATAGTCAACGATCTAATGACGGAGTACTTTTCTGACATAGTAGATTATCAGTTTACTGCGGAGATGGAAGAGGTCTTAGATAAGGTTGAAGAAGGAGAAAAGTATTGGAAGGATATACTTAGAGATTTCTATCCTAATTTTAAGAAATTGCTAGATTATGCAGATGGTGAGATTCCACAAATTGATATTAAAGATGAGGAATCTGATGTAGTGTGTGAGAATTGCGGAGTAAACATGGTAATTAAAACAGGGCGTTATGGCAAATTTTTGGCATGCCCTAATTTCCCAGAATGCAGAAATACCAAGCCCTTAATAGAAGAATTAGACGTCCCCTGTCCAAAATGTGGTTCGAACATAGTGGTTAGAAAGACAAAGAGGGGCAGAAAGTTTTATGGATGTAGTCAATATCCCCAATGCAACTTTGTGTCCTGGGATCCACCAGTAAAAGAACCCTGCCCTGAATGCGGTTCCTATATGGTGGAGAAAACTAGTAGGGGAAAAACTACTATTGTATGCTCTAATAATGAATGCAAATATAAAAAGGAAAAGGAAATGGAGAAATGATGGAATATAAAGTTGCAGTTATAGGTGGAGGATTAGCAGGTTGTGAAGCAGCATGGCAGTTAGCAAATAGAGGGATAAAGGTTGCACTATATGAGATGAGACCAAATAACACAACTCCTGCTCATACTACCTCATCTCTTGCAGAACTAGTTTGCAGCAACTCCCTTAGATCAGATAGGCTAGAAAATGCAGTAGGCCTTTTAAAGGAGGAAATGAGAAGACTCAATTCCCTTATTATTAAGGCTGCTGATCTTCATCGCATTCCTGCTGGTGGAGCTTTGGCAGTAGATCGAGAATCTTTTTCAAAATATATAACTAATACTATAAGTGCTCATCCAAATATTACTCTTATTCGTCAAGAAGTAGAGGAATTGCCCGATACAGAATATATTATTATAGCAACAGGACCACTATCTTCTCCATCTATTTCAAAGACAATATCTAAGCTTATAAAGCAGGAATATCTTTATTTTTTTGATGCTGCTGCACCAATTGTAACTGCTGAATCATTGGACAGAACCAAAATATTTAAAGCCTCTCGTTATGGTAGAGGAGATGATTATCTGAACTGTCCTATGAACAAGGAAGAATATACTAGATTTTGGAATGAGCTAGTTAATGCAGAAGTTGTCACCTTAAAGGATTTTGAACAGAGAGTTTTTGAGGGATGTATGCCAATAGAAATAATGGCATCTAGGGGAATAGATACCCTTAGGTTCGGTCCCCTTAAACCCGTTGGATTAGTTGATCCTCGTACTGGCCAAGAGCCTTATGCCGTAGTTCAATTAAGGCAGGATAATCACAGGGCTACCCTGTACAATATGGTGGGATTTCAAACTAATCTTAAATTTGGTGAACAAAAACGAGTGTTTTCGTTAATTCCTGGTATGGAAAATGCAGAATTTGTAAGATATGGTGTAATGCATCGAAATACCTTTATTAATTCCCCAAAACTTTTAAATTCCTTTTATCAAATGAGGGATAATCCTAATATCTATTTTGCTGGGCAGATAACTGGAGTTGAGGGATATGTAGAATCTGCCTCCAGTGGGCTTTTAGCCGGCTGTCATTTAGCCAAGACTATACAAGGAGAACTAATGCCTGATTTCCCGGATACCACTGCTATAGGCGCCCTGTCCCATTATATTTCTAATCCCGCTGTTAAAGATTTCCAACCCATGAATATAAATTTTGGCATAATGAGACCATTAGAATTCAGGGTAAGAAATAAACAACAGAGGAATAAATTACTAGCAGAAAGAGCCCTTAAGTCTATTGATGCAATAGCAGACTCTTTATAAAAAATATCGAAAATGCTTGAATTTTGTGAAAAAATATGATAACATTTCACTGTTTAGTTAATTAGGCCAAAGGAGGTAAAACTGCGTATGCTAAGTGGGACAACAATAGTGGCGGTTAGGAAGGGGGACCAGGCGGCAATTGGTGGCGATGGGCAGGTTACCTTCGGACAAAATACTATTATGAAGCACGGGGCCAAAAAAGTTAGGCGCATTTATAATAATAAAGTGCTAATTGGGTTTGCTGGTTCTGTAGCAGACGCTTTTAGTTTAAGTGAGCGATTTGAAGCAAAACTTGAACAATACTCTGGAAATCTTGAAAGAGCCGCTGTAGAATTGGCTAGGGAATGGCGTTCTGATAAAGTTCTACGCAAATTAGAGGCTATGTTAATAGCTATGGACAAGGATAACCTTCTTATTATTTCAGGTACTGGTGAAGTTATTGAGCCAGACGACCAAATTGCAGCTATTGGGTCAGGAGGCGCTTTTGCTATGGCAGCAGCAAAAGCCCTTGTAGAGAATACAGACTTACAACCCAAAGAAATTGTCAAAAAATCATTAGAAATTGCAGCGTCTATATGTGTTTATACTAATGACAATATATACATCGAAGAGATTTAGGAGGAGACGCTAATGGAATATTTAACTCCTAAGGAGATTGTACATCAATTAGATCGTTATATTATTGGGCAAAATGAGGCAAAAAAATCTGTAGCAGTAGCTCTGAGAAATCGTTATAGACGTAGCTTAATAGACGAAAAATTAAGAGATGATATAACACCTAAAAATATAATAATGATGGGACCTACTGGTGTGGGAAAAACAGAAATAGCAAGACGTTTGGCGAAATTAGTTGAGGCACCTTTTGTTAAAGTTGAAGCTACAAAATTTACTGAAGTAGGCTATGTTGGTCGAGATGTAGAATCTATGGTCAGGGATTTGGTAGAAGCAGCTATTCGCCTAGTGAAAAATAAAAAAATGAATTCTGTCAAAGAAAAAGCTGAAATAGCAGCAGAAGACAGGATTTTAGATATACTTCTTCCCACTAAAAAACGCAAACCTACTAATCCATTGGGGCTTTTGTTCCAACCAGATGAACAGGATTATGAAGATAATCAAGAGGATGAACCAGATGATAGATACCAATCCATGTCAAATACCCGAGAAAAACTTCGTCAAAGATTAAGATTGGGGCTTATGGAAGATACAGAAATCGAAATAGAAGTAGAAGATTCGAAATATTCAGGCATAGGCTTTGTTCCTAGCTTTGGCAATGAAGATATAATGATTCATATTCAGGATGTTTTCGGAAGTATAATGCCTCGTAGAACTAAGAAAAGAAAGACCACCATTCGAGAAGCAAGACGAATTTTCCAACAAGAAGAAGCTGATAAGCTTATTGATATGGACGAGGTAATAGAGGAAGCTATACATGCTACAGAGCAGCATGGTATTATTTTTATAGATGAAATTGACAAAATTGCTGGTAAAGAAATGAGTTCTGGTCCTGATGTATCTCGTGAAGGAGTACAAAGGGATATATTGCCAATAGTTGAAGGAACTACCGTTATGACCAAATATGGTCCAATAAAGACAGATCATATACTGTTTATTGCTGCCGGTGCTTTCCATGTATCCAAAGTATCAGATTTAATACCAGAACTACAAGGTCGATTTCCTATAAGAGTCCAATTAGAAAGTTTAACTCAAGAAAATTTTGAGCAAATACTTACACAACCAGAGAATGCCTTATTAAAGCAATACAAAGCTCTTATGAAGGTAGAAAATGTCAACTTAGACTTTTCCCAGGATGCTATTTCTGAAATAGCTAGAGTTGCCTTTTTACTTAACCAGCAGAGTGAAAATATCGGTGCTCGGCGGTTACATACCGTTATGGAAAAATTAATGGAGGATATATCTTTTAATGCTGAAGACCTTACAGGTAAAGATATATTAATAGATAAAGAATATGTTCATAAGGCCCTTAATGAACTTATACAAGAGCAGGATATTCATAGATTTATTCTATAATTAATATGTACCAAAAAATGCAATATGGATTTTAGGATATTATAAGTAATTTGATAAGGAGTGAATTAATTTGTCAACCAGTTTGTTGGAGAAAACTAGAAGATTAAATAGAATTATTCAAAGATCTGGATCAGATCCTGTACGATTTTCTGATTTAACCAGAGTTCTAAGTGAGCTCTTAATGAGCAATATATATATTATTAGTCGTAAGGGAAGGATGTTAGGATATACCTTAGTAGATGATAAATGTATAAAAATCTGGGATCCTGATTTGAGCGAGGAACCTCGAATCTCTACTAGATCAAATAATCAGCTATTAAAAATAGGTGAGACTTTAGCCAATGTCAATGTAGAAAAGGATTGTGTTATTACTGAAGCTAATTTAAACAATAAATTTGGAAAATTTACATCTATTATTCCTATAAGCTGCGGTGGAGATCGATTAGGTACTCTTATTATTGAAAGATTAGGAGAAATGTTTACCGATGATGATCTAGTTTTAGCTGAATATTGTGCTACTATAACAGGCATGGAGATTATTAATGCCAAGACCGAAGAAATCGAAAAGGAAGCTCGAGAAAAAGCGGTGGTTCAAATGGCAGTTAGAACTCTATCTTTTTCAGAGCTAGAGGCTATAGAGCATATTTTAAACGAATTAGATGGTAATGAGGGATTACTAGTAGCTAGCAAAATCGCAGATAGGGTTGGTATTACTCGCTCTGTAATAGTAAATGCCTTGAGGAAATTGGAAAGTGCTGGTGTTATTGAATCTAGATCTCTAGGAATGAAAGGAACGCATATAAAGATATTAAATGAGAAGTTGTTTGATGAATTAGAGAAAAATAGATAAAAATTATAAAAGAAGTGATTCTATGAATGATGGAATGATCAGATTAAAAAATATATTAAAAGAAAGCGGTTATAAGCTAACGCCTCAAAGAAGAGCTACTATAGAAGTACTCTTAAATAATCAGGGAGAGCATTTGAGTACTGAGGAGATATATACAGAGGTTAGAAAAACCCATCCTGAGATTGGTCTAGCCACTGTATATCGGACCATGCTTTTATTAGAGGAGCTTGGACTTTTGATTAAGCATAATTTTGAGGATGGAAGAAATCGTTATGAATTAAGTCATCCTGATGAAGATCATGACCATCATCACTTGATTTGCCTCAAATGTGGTCGCGTCAGCGAGGTTGAAGAGGATTTACTAGGCTCATTAGAAGATATTATTGTCAAAAAGCATGGTTTCCAAGTAATTAATCATAAGGTTAAATTCTATGGGCATTGTAAAAATTGTCAATAAAACTCTGCATTAAGTATTAGCAGAGTTTTTATTTTGCCATAATGTATGTCAGCCATATATGTTCATAATTGGTATAACCTAGGTAAGGAATACACATAATAATTTGGCAGGATCTTATTTTTGAAATTTTGATAAAGGAAGATGTGACATGAAAGGTATAATAATGGCAGGAGGGGCAGGTTCCAGACTTAGGCCTCTCACCTGTGATTTGCCAAAACCTATGGTCCCAATTATGAACAGACCAGTTATGCACTATAGTATTGAACTGTTAAAAAAATATAAAATAGAGGATATTGGTGTTACGCTACAGTATTTACCTAAGATGATACAAAATTATTTTGGAGACGGTAGCCAGTATAAGGTAAAATTGCATTATTTTATCGAAGACACCCCTTTAGGCACAGCAGGAAGTGTAAAAAATGCTCAAGAATTTTTAGATGAAACTTTTATTGTAATAAGTGGAGATGCATTAACAAATATTGATTTATCAAAAGCAATAGAGTTTCATAAAAGCAAAAAATCTATTGCTACTCTTATATTAAAAAAAGTAGAGGTACCTTTAGAATATGGGGTAGTAATAACCAATCAAGATGGAGCCATTACCAGGTTCCTGGAAAAGCCCGGATGGGGGGAAGTGTTTAGTGATACAGTAAATACAGGAATATATATTTTGGAACCTGAGGTATTAGATTATTTTCAACCAGGGATTAAGTTTGACTTTAGTAAAGATCTTTTTCCCATGCTATTAGAGGAAAATATACCCATGTATGGGTATATAACTGAGGAATATTGGTGTGATATTGGAAATACCAAATCATACCTTCAATCCCACTTTGATGTTTTAGATGGCAGCACTGGCATTACTATTGATACTACTCAAAGAGAGGGAAATATATGGATTGAAGAAGGAGTACACATCCATCCAAAAGCTAAAATTAAGGGACCTTGTTATATTGGGCAAAACACCATAATCGCAGAAGACGCTGTAATTCATCCATTTACGGTTATTGGCTCAAACTGTTATATTGGACAAAATTCTAGCATAAAAAATAGCGTATTGTGGGATCATGATATTTTGGACAAAAATATAGAAATTAGAGGCTCTATACTATGTAATAACATTAGAGTAGGAAATAATACTAGAATATACGAAGGTAGTACAATTGGCGAAAATACCTATATCAAAGAAGACGTAACCATAAAGCCCGATGTTAAAATCTGGCCTAGAAAGATCATAGATCAGGGAATAGTAGTTGAAGACAATGTGATTTGGGGAACCAGATTTCGAAAAACCTTCTTTGGTAAGGATGGTATAAAAGGATATTTCAATACAGAAATAAATCCCTGGTTCGTTTCATACTTGGGCACAGCATTCGGATCACAGTTAAAAGAAGGAAGCAGAATCTGTGTCAGCTCAAATCATTATAATGCTAGTATAATGCTTAAATATGCTTTGATGGCAGGTGCCCTCTCTTCAGGCCTAGAGGTATTTGATATCGGTAGCGCTATCACTCCCGTTACTCGTTACGCAGTAAGATTTTTAGGACTAGATGGTGGTATCCACGTAAGATGTTGTGAGGATGATCCTAACAAGGTTCAGATAAACCTAATCAATAATAAAGGCGCAAATTTACCTGATTCCCTAGAACGAAAGATAGAGAATAGTTTTATTAGTGGAGACTTTTCTCTTAAGGTGCCTGAAAAGATAAGGAAGGTAAGTGTCATTAAAGATATTCCAATTTTCTATATAAGACATCTAGTAAATTCTGTTGACAAACAGGCTATTGCAGAGAGAAAATTTAAAATTCTATTAGAGACACAAAATAAATATATATATACTCTCTTCAATAGCATGGCAAAAGAACTAAAATGCCATGTAACAAGGCGTGATAATATAGAAGATGCCCTATTAGATAATTTTGACTTAGTTATTAGATTGGATGGAGATGGCGACAGATTAGAGCTTTTAGATAAAGATGGAAAACAATTGAAAGAAGAGATAATGATTGCATTGCTCAGTCTTTTATGTATTAAGCAAGATGGAAATCTTGATGTGGTAGTACCATATTCTGCACCCTCTGCTATTGAGAAAATGGCTGAAACCTATCAATGTAATGTAATAAGATCCAAAACTAAAAAGCAAGCCTTAATGGAGGAAATTCTCAGAATAGGAGACAGCAATCAAAGAAACTCCTTAGAAAGATTTACCCTCTATTTTGATGGACTGGCTACTGTACTTGGTTTAATGGATTTAATGGCAAAAGAAAACCAAAATTTGTCTCAGATAATAGAATCTATTCCAAAATTTCATATGTCCACAAGAGACATTAAGTGTCCATGGAAGGAAAAGGGGAGGGTCATGAGGACCTTAATAGATCGAGCCAATATAGAAGAACTGAATATGGAGCTGTATGAAGGCATAAAAATAAATCAAGAAAAAGGATGGACCTTAATATTGCCTGATTCCGATGAACCTCTGATTAGAATTTACAGTGAAGCTGTATCGGAAGAATATGCGGAAGAGCTAAATAATTTTTTTGAAAAGGAGATTAATAGGATAAAAAAACAATAAAATTCATTCCACTGGCTAACCTTTAAGGGTTAGTATTTTTTTAGGTTGCTTTGTTTATATTAATAAAGTATAATTATATTCATTGGATTTGAGCGGAAATCTAGATATAAGAAGATAATTCTTTTTTAGATTTGAGCGGATATCTAAATACAAGGAGGAGGAGAAATATTAGTGTCATCAAAAAATAATAATGCATTAAAATTAATTCCATTAGGTGGTGTCAATGAGATCGGTAAAAATATGACACTCCTAGAGTATGGTAATGATATTATTGTAATTGATTGCGGTGTAAGTTTTCCAGAGGAGGAAATGTTAGGCATAGATCTGGTAATCCCAGATATAACCTACCTGCTAAAAAATAAAGAGAAGGTAAGGGGTATTATAATAACCCATGGCCATGAGGATCATATCGGTGCGCTGCCCTATGTTTTAAAGCAGTTGAATGTTCCTGTATATGGTACTCGTTTAACCCTTGGCTTAATTGAAAATAAACTTAAAGAACATTCTCTGGATAAAAAAGCAAAACTTCAGCGTGTAAAAGCGGGAGATAAGATTAAGTTTGGCGTATTTAAAGTAGAAATGATAAGGACTAGTCACAGCATAGCTGATGCTCTTGCATTGGCTATTCATACTCCTGTAGGAATTATAATTCATACAGGGGATTTTAAAATAGATTTCACGCCAATAGATGGCCAAGTAATTGATTTGGCAAAATTTGCTAAGTTGGGCGAAAAGGGTGTTCTTGCATTACTCGCTGATAGTACCAATGTTGAGCGCCCAGGTTATACCATGTCTGAAAAGGTAGTTGGCGCTACATTGGAAAATATATTTGGTATGGCTAAGGGTAGAATAATTGTTGCCACTTTTGCCTCTAACATTCATCGCATACAGCAAATTATAAACGCAGCGATAAAGTATAATAGAAAAGTCTGTGTTTCAGGTCGAAGCATGGTCAATGTAATATCAGTAGCTATGGAACTGGGGTATTTAAAAGTTCCCCCTAGTACATTAATTGATATCGATCAAATCCAAAACTATCCTGATGATAAAATAGTTGTAATTACTACAGGAAGTCAAGGTGAGCCCATGGCAGCCTTGTCACGTATGGCTTCATCAGATCACAGACAGGTTGAAATTACCCCGGGAGATATGGTGATAATTTCCGCAAATCCAATACCAGGTAATGAAAAATTAATATCCAAAGTTATTAATCAGTTATTCTTAAGAGGTGCTGATGTTATTTATGAATCATTGGCTGACATACACGTATCCGGCCATGCATGCCAAGAAGAATTAAAATTAATTCATACATTGGTTAAACCAAAATTTTTCATACCTGTTCATGGTGAGTATCGTCATTTAAAACAGCACGCCAATTTAGCGGAATCTCTTGGAATGCCTCGGCAAAATATCTTTCTGCTTAATATAGGCGATGTTGTAGAATTTACACCAGACTCTTGTAAGGTTACTGGTTCAGTGCCAGCAGGCGGGGTATTAGTAGATGGACTAGGCATTGGAGATGTAGGTAATATCGTTTTAAGGGATAGAAGGCACCTTTCTCAAGACGGTTTAATGGTTGTAGTTGTAACAATTTCTAAAGGCTCAGGGTTAACCATTTCTGGTCCAGATATTATTTCTAGAGGTTTTGTTTATGTTAGGGAATCAGAGCAATTGATGGAAGATGCAAAAGAAGTAGTTCGCAAAGTATTAGATCAATGTGAGGAAAATCAGATTTCCGATTGGGCTACCATAAAATATAAAATAAAAGAGAGTCTGAAAGTTTTCTTATATGAAAGAACAAAACGTAATCCTATGATATTGCCCATTATTATGGAGACATAATAAATCTCAACTTGTCAAATCCAATACATCCATATATAATGGAAGAATAAAGTATTACAAAAGCAAGTTGACAGGTGGAGGATAAATATGTCACAAAAAGAAACCAGTTTATTATATAGGTTTGTGAGGAAGTTGCTCATATATATCATAAGCTTAGGAATAGTTGTTTCTACTGTATATATGGCAGTAAATTTTGTATATAGTAAATTTATTATGCCTGTAGATGCTAATAATACTGAACTAGTTGAAGTTGAAATTCCAAGGGGGTCTTCCTTAGGAGCTATTTCACAGATTCTCTATGATAATAACCTGATTCGTAGCAAAACAGCATTCAAGCTATATGTAGATCTTTCCAATAAGACATCGCAGCTTAAAGCTGGGAAGTATAAATTATCAAGAAACATGGAACTTGGCGAAATAATGGATGAACTCCTTGCAGGAAATGCTGCTGCAGATACAGTAAGTATAACCATTATAGAAGGTTGGGATATACGAAAAATCGCTAAATATCTTGTTAAGGAGAAAGATTTCCAGTTTACTGAACAGGATTTTATTGATGCAGCAAAAGTAGAGAACTTTACAGACTTTGTTTTTCTACAGGATATTCCTGAAGAAAGACAAAAGGGAGAAGTAGGTATTTCCCCTTTAGAGGGATATCTTTTTCCGGATACTTATTTAGTATATCAAGACGCAAGTCCTGAAGATATAATGAGAAAAATGTTAGTTCAATTTGAAAAGGTATACTACGAATCAGTTGCAGATAGAGCCCAGGAGCTGGAAATGACTATGGATGAAGTAGTAACACTAGCTTCCATTATACAAAGAGAAGCTAGAATCACTGATGAATTTGCTAAGATTTCCGCTGTGTTCCATAACAGGCTCAAAAAGGATATGTTTCTAGGCTCTTGCGCTACTGTACAATTCCTTATTAATGAGGATCGTTGGGTGCTCACTGAAGAAGAAATGAATATTGACTCACCTTATAATACGTATATAAATAAAGGCTTGCCTATAGGTCCAATAGCTTCACCTGGTCGACTAGCTTTAGTGTCAGCAGTTAATCCATATGAAGAATTTATGAATTCAAAGAAACCCTATCTATACTTTGTTTTAAAAGATCCAAAGACTGGTGAGCATGTGTTCAACACTGATTATAATCAGCATTTGAAGGATAAGGCAAAGTACGAAGAAAGGTGGAGTGAATAAAGTAGGGTTCACACAAAAAGTGAACCCTTCACTTTTTAATGGATAAAGGAGGTATTACATGATAAAAAAACCAGAACTATTAGCACCGGCTGGTAATCTTGAAAAATTAAAAGTAGCCTTTGCTTACGGTGCTGATGCAGTATATATGGGAGGAAAACAGTTTGGCCTTCGGGCCTTTGCCGGCAATTTTGATAATGATGAAATGCGCACAGCTGTTAAGTATGCCCACGCAATAGGTAAAAAAGTTTATGTAACCATGAATATTTTTGCTCATAATGATGACTTTAGAGGCATGGAAGAATATATGGAATTTTTGTCAGAAATTGAGGTTGATGCAGTTATACTTTCGGATCCGGGCGTCCTTTCCTTAGCACGGAAGATAATGCCTAATGTTCCAATACATCTAAGTACTCAGGCCAATAACACAAACTGGTATAGCGCCAATTTCTGGCACGAACAGGGAGTTAAGCGTATTATTCTTGCCAGAGAACTCTCCCTAAAAGAAATATCAGAAATTAGAAAAAATACTCCAGATACACTAGAGTTAGAAGCATTTGTTCATGGAGCCATGTGCATCTCTTATTCTGGAAGATGTCTTCTAAGTAATGTATTTACAGGTAGAGATGCCAACAGGGGTGAATGTGCTCATCCATGCCGTTGGAAATATCATATAGTAGAAGATAAAAGGCCAGGAGAATATTATCCTATCTTTGAAGATGATCGAGGAACTTATATCATGAACTCCAAGGATCTTTCCATGATAGAACATATACCTGAGCTAGTAAATGCAGGTATTGATGGGTTTAAGATTGAGGGCAGAATGAAATCTAGCTATTATGTGGCAACTGTAGTTCAAGCATATCGAAAAGAGATAGATGCTTATTTTGCAAACCCAGAGGGCTATACCATGGATCCTAGCTCCTTAGACGAAATTAAAAAGGCTAGCCATAGACCTTTTACCACAGGTTTTTATTTTAGAAAACCTACTGCCCAAGACCATCAGTATTCAGACAGTCACTATATTAGAGAATATGATTTTGTTGGAATGGTCAAGGGATATGATAAAGATAATAGACTTATGAAAGTAGAACAGCGTAATTCTTTTGCAGTAGGCGACAATCTTGAAATCATGATTCCTGGTGAGGACTCTATTAAATATGAGGTTAACACTCTACTTGATGAAAATAAAGAACCCATCTTAAAAGCGCCTCATCCTCAACAAAGGGTATACTTGCCCATAGATAGAGAAATTAAACAATATTCCATATTGAGAAGGAAAGTTAAGGAATAAATAGCTCTTTTTTAGGGATAATAATGTATATACATCATTATCCCTAAAAGGAGATCATAATGAACAAGAGATTTTCAACCCGTAAAAGGGTTATTTTTTTAGGAATATTTATAACAATATTGTTATTTGCTTTAACCGCTAAATTAGCTTATATACAAATAATACTTGGCAAGACCTATTCTCAAAAAGCATTAGAGCAGAGAACTTTGCCTATAACTATCAGTAGAGTTAGAGGAGATATATTGGATCGTAATAAAATTCCCTTAACAAGAAGAAGTCAAAGTTCTTTTTTGTTAATCTTTCCAAGTTATTTTAATTATAATAATCCATTATTTGATACTATTAGTGAGATGATTGGGGTAGAGAATGAAAATATATCGAATATTTTTAGGCAAAACAAGCCTTATATGGAATATGAGATTATTAATCCAAACCCAGAAGTGGAAAGACAAATTGAGCAGGGTCAGTATCCTGGTTTAATGATAACACGAAAAACCAAGCGATATGATGATACTTCCATTGCTCGCCATCTAATTGGATATTTGAATAAATCCGATTATTCTCCTCAGGCAGGAATTGAGAAAGAGTATGACAAATTCCTTCATTCAGATGATGCTCTTATGGTCTATACCATAACTGATGCTAAGAATAGGATATTGCCAGGTACAGCTTACAAATTGCAAAAAACAACCCAGCCCTACTATAATATTCAACTTACCATAGACTACTATATTCAAAAAATACTGGAGGATGTCTTAGACAGGCATGCAGAGAGGGCAGGAGGAGTAATTGTAGACGTACAAACTGGAGAAATTTTAGCTTTGGCTAGCAGACCAAATTTTGATCAAAATAATATTCAACAAGCGGTTAATAATAGAGATAGTCTTTGGGCTGTACCTATGAAGGCTTTTTCCCCTGGTTCACTCTTTAAAATAGTTGTAGCTGCCGTAGGAATAGAGCAAGGTCTGTATAATGGGGATATGGCATACCACTGCAATGGAGAAATATCCATTAACGGTGTTAGATATAGATGTCATCCTACCATTGGTGGTTTAGGAGATATTAGTATGCGAGAAGCTTTTGCCTATTCCTGTAATGATGCATTTATTGCCATGGCACAAAATATTGGAGGTAAAGCTATAATAGATATGGCATATGAAATGGGATTTGGTCATTCCATAGAGATAGGTTTGGATAATGAACCAGGCAACCTGCCTACAGAAGATCAATATGCTGGTGCAGGAATAGGAAATCTTGCCCTGGGTCAGGATAAGGTAGAAACAACGCCTCTGCAAATAGCCCAAATGATGACTATCATTGCAAATAATGGGATCAAAAAAGATTTGTCTTTGATCAAGGCAATTATTGATCAAGCGGGAAAAACTGTAAAAACTCTAAATGAAAGGCTAGAAGGAGGACAACGGGTAATTGATTACAATACCGCTCAAGAATTAAAATCATGGATGTTGGAAGTCACTAAATATGGGACTGGAAAAAAGGCATATAGTCAAAAAGCAGGTGGAAGCGCAGGCAAAACGGGAACACCCCAAATATCTGGAGATCCTGAAGCAAAATATTATGGTTGGTTTGCAGGATTTTTCCCACAATCAAATCCTGAATATGTTGTAGTTATTTTAGTTCGCCAAGAATCTGAAGGTGGTGACAAGGCAGCAAAGATCTTTAAAGAAATAGCTGATGAAATTAGTTCACATATCAAAAATCTAGTACTTCCATAGTGCATGTCCTTTAATGAAAGGGATATGCACTTTTTTTATGCTTTATTCATAGTATATAGAACTAAAAGTATTTTGGAGGTGCCATTTGATGCTCTCAATTACTGGCGGGATAATTTCTATTCTAAAATGCATATATTTTCTTGTCTCTCATATAACAGGAAGCCATTCATTTCCTCAGCCTCTCAGTCCAGAAGAAGAAGCCTATCATATAAAACGCTGTGCACAGGGATCGGAAGAATCAAAGAATATATTAATTGAACATAACTTAAGGTTAGTTGCTCATATAGTTAAAAAATATGCAAATACAGGAAAAGAGGTTGATGATCTAATTTCTATTGGCACCATTGGTCTAATTAAGGCCATTTCTACCTTTAATCCAGAAAAAAACACTAGGTTGGCAACTTATGCAGCCCGATGTATAGAAAATGAAATATTAATGACACTTCGTTCAGATAAAAAATCTAAAAGTGAAATCTCATTACAAGATCCTATTGGCACTGATAAGGAAGGAAATGAGATTTCCCTTCTTGATGTTTTGGGGACAGATACGGATAGTGTATTAGATGAAGTAGAGTTAAAGCTTCAAATACGAAAGCTTTACAACAAAATGCAGTCAGTATTAAAAAAACGTGAGAGAATGGTTTTAGAAATGCGTTATGGTTTAATCAATGGGAAAAATAAAACACAACGGGAAATTGCACAAATATTAGGCATATCTCGATCTTATGTCTCTAGAATTGAAAAAAAAGCTATAATGAAACTAAGTAAAGAGTTCAATATAGACAGCTGTCAAACTGGTTGACAGCTTTTTTACATTAAGTTAGTATATTTATAATAATGGTATACTAAGGAAAATGTGAGGGGAAAATATGTTTAAAATACTAGCACCAAATGAAAGCCATAATAGCATCTACGATATAGATCTCATAGCACTTTATAGGAAAGGTTACAGAAATATATTAATTGATGTAGACAATACGATTCTTCCGTGGAATTCCAACCAAATAAGTTCCAACTTAAAAAAATGGTTGATACGATCACAGGACATAGGATTTTCGGTTTTCCTATTTTCGAATAGCAAAGCTTCGAGAATTAGTGAATTGGCAGATATGCTACAAATTTCTGCCATACCTAAAGGTGGTAAACCTTTCACTTTTGCTTTTAAGAGGGCTTTAAAACATATTGATGGAAATGAAGAAAATACCATAATGATAGGGGATCAAGTATTTACTGATATCTGGGGAGGAAATCTTATTGGACTTTATACAATCTTAGTTAATCCCATATCAACTAAAGAGTTTTGGGGTACGAAAATAAACCGTTTTTTAGAAAAATTATTAGCAAATAGGAGGTAATCTATATGAATATAACTGCTAGTACCGCTTGTGCAGCTGTTTTGGGACATCCTATTGCCCATAGTCTTTCGCCAGAACTCCATAATAAAATTTATCAATCTATGGATTTGGATATAGTTTATTTAGCATTTGATATAACAAGAGAAAACTTTGCTAAAGCCGTAAAAGGATTAGGAGCCTTAGGATTTATTGGCTTTAATATAACAATACCTTATAAAGAGACAATAATTTCATATTTGGATTCAATTGATCCTGCTGCAGCGACAATTGGTGCCGTCAATACAGTCAAAATAGAAGGTGGTAAACTTATCGGCTATAATACTGATGGAGTGGGTTTCTTGCATTCCTTAAATATAAATAATGTTATATGTAGCCAGCGCAGAATTCTTATTTTAGGAGCTGGTGGATCAGCTAGAGCCATTGGTATCGCTCTAGTTGAACAGAACCCTAAAGAGATTGTCATTTTAAATCGTAGCTTGGATAGAGCTAAAAAATTAGCATTTGATATCAATGAATTTGCAGGTCGCAACATTTCATATGCTGTTAGTAATGCTCCCCAAAATGTTGATATTATCATTAATACTACACCTTTGGGAATGTGGCCAGAAGTTGATAAAAGTCCATTAGAAGACTATGTTTTCTGTCCTAAGACTGTAGTATGTGATATAATATATAATCCATATACAACATCTCTCCTAAAACGTGCTAGTGCTTCTGGCTGCTTTACAATAAATGGGCTTGGCATGTTAGTTGGCCAGGCTGTAAAAGCAATTGAAATCTGGACAGGTAAAAAAATTGACAATTCTTTAATAAAATTGGTCTATAATGACTTACGAAATAAATTAAAATAAAAAAACTATCCAATTACGATAAAAATTAAAATGTTTTTTGTATTATGGGGGGTGGACCATATTAATACAAAGGCTAATCATTTTTTCGTGTCGGAGGATCTTGCAGCTCTAATACCTTCAGCACTAGCAAGACAGTATAGACTGTTTCCTTATAAATTAGAGGATAATAAGCTCTTTATAGCTATGGAGGATCCCTATAATTTTATAGCTATAGATCATATTAAGAGAATTACAGGTCATGAGATAATACCTTCCCAAGTTTCCGACGAAACAATTAATCATCATATTAATCAGCTATATAGAAATGAGCCCATTGTAAAAGCATTACAGGAATTTTCGAATCAATATATGGTTGCTCAGCCTCAAAGCAACCCACTTGATTATTCAGCTGAAACCATTACTTCAGCCCCTATAGTCAGATTAGTAGACTCTTTAATAAAACAAGCTGTTGAGGAGAGAGCAAGTGATATCCATATAGAGCCTATGAAAAATGGTGTACGGGTTCGCTTTAGAATAGATGGCATACTGCATAATATGACTCTTCTACCATTAGAGACTCATAGTCATATCATTACCAGATTAAAAATACTAGGCAATATGGACATTGGAGAGAAAAGATTACCTCAAGATGGCAGATTCGAAATGGAGATAATGGGGCGTAATATAGACATAAGAGTTTCAACCATAAATACTATATATGGTGAAAAATGTGTTTTACGTCTACTAGATCGTAACTATTTTTTATTCCCAAAAGAGGCATTGGGATTTTCAAAGGAGAATATGGAAAAATTTAATAAGTTTCTAAAACTGACTCATGGGGTTATTTTAGTTACTGGACCTACGGGAAGTGGGAAATCTACTACCCTTTATACCATGCTCAATGAAATTAACGATGAAAAGGATAACATTATAACAATAGAAGATCCAGTAGAATGTAGAATTGATGGAATTAACCAAATACAAATTAATCCAAAGGCTGGTATTACTTTTTCCAATTCATTGCGTTCCGTTTTAAGGCAAGATCCAGATGTAATAATGCTTGGCGAGATAAGGGATCATGAAACTGCTGAGATGGTTATTAGAGCTGCAATAACCGGCCATCTAGTACTTAGCACTGTTCATACATATAATGCCATCGGGACTATTAGCCGACTTTTGGATATGGGTATAAAAAATTATTTATTGGCAGACGCTTTGGCCGGAATTATTTCACAACGTCTAGTACGAAAATTATGTCCACATTGTCGTAAGGCCTATAAACCAAATGATGATGAATTAGAAAGAATTGGAGTTTCGCCTAAACAAAAAGGACAATGGTTTCAAAAGGTAGGCTGTATGAAATGCAACTATACTGGTTATAAAGGTAGAACCGCTATCCACGAAGTTTTGTCAGTGGATAAAGACATCCGACGCCTAATTGTAGATGGAGCAAGTAGTGATATAATAGATAATTATGCAATTAACAATGGTTTTATATCTTTAAGAGAAGAATGTATCAAGGCATTTAGGGAAGGAATAACAACATACGAAGAGATCATCCGCATTTTATATACTTTTGAATAGTCACCTAGAAATGCATATCAATATTAAATTATAATAAATTATAGAAAAAGATGCATATTACTCATCATGGGATTATCTTATAACACTATACTATTATTTATTACATAGTATAGTATATGTTAGTGTAAAGTTACCGTAGGGAATTAGAGTAATAAATTACCATAAGAATTGAAAAGAAGATGACATCCTGTTAATATATTATTCACTATAATAAACAACTAACGAAAGGATGACATCTTCTATG